>Ga0265327_10000455_pt1 | contig 73413 bp, 92 predicted proteins | sample 41621metaG_FD_202089 | JGI IMG/M metagenome (GOLD analysis project Ga0265327, IMG submission 202089) | Rhizosphere microbial communities from Carex aquatilis grown in University of Washington, Seatle, WA, United States - 4-16-21 metaG | ecosystem: Host-associated > Plants > Roots > Rhizosphere...
AAGGCGAGCGGCGGATTCGCCGGACAGGAGCTCGAGGCCATGAAGACTTCAGTGAAGGTCGCCGGCGCAATCGGCGCCAGCGCGTTGGCCGTGCTGGCAGCCGCCGGCTGCAGTAGCGATTCCAAGTCGAAGGAGTCGTCGACGTCCGCGTCGTCGTCGGCCAGTTCCTCGGCGAGTTCGGCATCGAGTTCGGCATCGAGTTCAGCTGCGGCCCAATCCGCCGACTACTCCGCGCTGCTGATCAAAGGCACCGACCTGGTCGCGCCGGAGGTGTTCACCGCGAGCGCGCCGACGCAGAATCCCAACGGCCAGCCCGGCGTCGCAACAGCTTTCAGCAATCCTGACGGCACCCATGTCGTCGGCGACACGATCCTGATCCTGTCCGACCCCGCCGCTGCGACAAGTGCCCTGGAGGCCGCAAAGGGCGCGCTCGGCAACAACGTCACCGGCGGGACACCCGCGCCGATGAACGTCGGCACCGGCGGTACGTCGGTATCCGGAAACTCCCCCGATGGCACCAAATCGGTGACGGTCGTGCTGTTCACCGAGGGCAAGGCCTTCGTCACTCTCGAATTCGACGGCCCCGCGGGTGCCGATGCGCCGCCCGACTTCGTCACCGATGTCAGTCAGAAGCAGGCCGCGGCGATCAAGAACGGTTTGCACTAGTCCGTCTCTGGCCGCCAGGAGCGGGATGACTCCGCCCGCCAGCACGACGACGATGGACGTTGAGACAGTCAGCGCCGCAACCGATGTCGACCTTCTGGGTTTGGGGTTTGGGGTTTGGGGTGTGGACCGAGAGCGCGGTCCCGGCAGTCAACGCGGCGCGTAGGCCGCCGGTAGGCAGGGCTCCCTCCGAGGAAATCGAGTCAGTCGGGGAGCCGGGATGCCTGCTGACCGCTCGTGGCATTTGTGACAACGCGCCCAGGGCCGGCGCGGTGCCCGGACCTCACGGACGCCCGCGGCCGCCGGCCGCCACGCGCTCCAGATATGGCCACGGCGTCGGACGCCGTGCGACCGCCGCCGCTGTCGACTCTCATGGCGAAGCCGACCAGAAAAAGCGCGGCCACAAATCCGAAAACGATCAGACGCATCGTCATTTCGTGGTCCATGACACTCCTCCTCAGCGTGCAAGTGAAGAAACCCTATGACGTCGCGGGCGACGGGCGTAGGGCCGAAAGTCATTTGCCAAATCTGATTCATCGTGTGCAACCCGACGCCAACCCAAGGGCGCCGCACCCCTCGGTGGAGCACTATTGGGACCTGCAGCCCGGAACTCCACAATAATTTCCGGAACCGACAATTTTTGCCGCGTGTCCGGCGCATACTCGTTGGCCATGAGCGCATCGAAGCGGCGCCGCCGGCACCTGGTCGCAGCGATATGCGCGCTATGGTTCGCGCTTGTTTGCTCGTCAGCAGTGGCGCGGTCGGCACCCGACGACAGCGGGCCGGCAGCCGACGGGATGACCTTGAGTCTGGCCGCTCTGGGCGCCGAACCCACGCTGCTGTTCTACGGCGGCCAGGGAACCGTTTCCCTGACGATCCCGGTGCCGAAAGGCATGGCCGTTGAGAGCTTGGACGCGGTCGTCGAGATGCCGGTGAACGTCTCCGCCGCGACCGTCACCACTGTGCAAGACGATCGCGTCCTGTCCCGGGTAGATCTGCCGCCGAGCGGCGGAGCCATTTCAATCCCGTTGCGGGACGCGAAAATAACGGAAAACGCGGTCGCGGTGACGTTACACGGCTATCTGACCGCAGCCCCGGGTTACTGCCCTGATCCATCGAATCCGCTGCGACTCGTCGACGCAAACATCCGCTATCTCGGACAAGAGTCGCCTCCCCGCGCAGTTGCTGACTTCCTGCCACCGGTACTCACTCAATTGGCCGTGTTCCTGCCGCGCAATCCGACCCGGGCGGAGTCGGAGACGGCAATGCGCCTCGCGCAAGCGGTGGTCGCCCACTATGGGAAGCAGTATCCGAAGGTAACCGTAACGGCCCTGCCCGACGGCCTCGATACACCGCCGGAAGCCTCGGTCCCATTGCAGCGCCAGATCGTATTCCGGGAGTCTCCGAACTCGGGCATCACCCTCCAGGGCGAGGCGGGGGTGCCCTCCCTCCTGGTGTCAGGCCCGGCGGATCGATTGATCGACCAGGGGCGACTCCTATCGAGTGAAATGGGTCGGCTCGCCGTGAGCTCCAAAGCCGTTGTCGGCCCGCTTCGCCCGAGTCCGTTGCTCCCGCCGAAGGTGACCACCTTGCGCGATCTGGGCCAGCCAGGAATCCGCGCCACCGCACTGGCGCCGCAGGTATCGATCGGATTGGACCAGACGCGTTTTGGTCGAGCCGTGCACGGAGTACGAGTGCACCTACGCGGATCCCATACCCCGCTGCCGCCAGCTGTCGGCGGCCAGGTAGTGGCATCTGTCGGCGGTGAGACTATCGACCGATGGCCGGTCGATAAGTCCGGATCGATCGATCGCTGGGTCAACATTCCCGACGAGTTGCTCATGCGCTACACCAATCTCGTCGTCGCAGTCGATATCTCAGGAGACACGGGCCGCTGCGGCGAATTCCAGCCAATCACGTTGACAGTCAACGGAAACAGCCAAATCGACAGCGGCGTGGCACAGTCTCCGCTGCCCGGCGGCTTTCAGGCAATCCCGCAGACGCTGATGCCACGTGTGGAAATCGGCTTCAACGACGGATTCGATGACACCCGCCGGGCCATCGCGATCGTGGTGGCCTTACAGCGGTTGAGCGCGCTCCCGTTCGACATCACCGCGACGTCGCTGACCGAAGCAATCAACTCCCCCAGCTCCGCGATCCTGATCAGCGCAGGGGGGTGGTCAGACGGGCGCATAACCTTGCCTGTTTCTACCGGCTCTGCCAATCAGATCACTGTCGAGCACGTCGACGGCACGCCTGCTGACGGCACGCTGACGCTGGAGCCCACACAGAAATTCGCATCGCTGCAAACCAAGTACGACGGCAATCGGATGCTGCTCATAGCCACGTCGAACAATGCACCCGATCTACTGGACAACCTGCTGGGGTGGATCAATGCCGACGTGCCTCGTTGGTCCCGGGTGACAGGAGCCGTTCTCGTCGGGATATCCGATCGCGACCCGGTGGTGGTGGGCACCGAAAGCCCGCGGAATATGGACGCACAGATCACCCAGAGTCGATTCCAGGCACGGTGGCTGATCGACGCCGCGGCGGTCGCTCTCGTCCTCCTCGCCGTCGGCCTGGTCGTTCGGCGTCGCGCGAGAAGTCGCTGCGAGCCATGACTGCCATAGCCACCACAGCGGACGACGCCGCCATGCGCCCTGCGCCGGTCCGCCGAAAGCTGACGCAGTGGTGGCGTTCTCGGCCTCCGGCCTATCGGTTGACCAAGCGCTGGGGAATCATTGCGATCTGTATCGCTGTCGCCTTCTATAACAGCGTCGACGTTCTCGCCACGACCACCCGTCGGCAGGGGCTGGCCGGCTATGTCTGGACCGTTCCCATCGCCGCCGTCTTGGTGGCGATCGGGGTGTCTCGACGTCGGCGCGGCGAGCTGCCAATCCACGATCGACAGACCGACATCATCATCGGAACGATGGGCATCGTCCTGGCGGTGCTCGTCGAAGCGGTGTTGCTCCCGCGCTTCAACCTCTACTACCACCTGCTGCGCCTGGATCTGGTGGCGATGTGGTTGTTCGCCTTGAGTGCGGCCGTGCTCCTTTTCGGCCTGCGGCCGGTGACCCGGTTCGGGTGGGTCTGGGGAATGCTGTTCTTGGTCTTCCCACTGCCCTACTTCCTGCTGGTTGTCATCCTGGGAGGCGGCCATTTCGCGGCCGGCGCAGCAGCACTCGTCGTATCGGGGGTCGGGACCGGCATCGCCGTGGGGCGCACGATCCGACGGGGATTCATCGGTTCGGTGACCTCTTGGATCATCGGCCTCGCCGTCCTGAGCGCACTTACCGCGGAACTACCGGAGGCTCCATTACTCGCGTATCAGCTGGTGCCGACGCTGACCGCGATCGTCGGCACGAGCATCTTCATGTTCCTGAGCGGACGCCGCGGCAAGCCCAAGCAGCTTTTCGATCGCGCGGTCGCACCCGTCGCATCGAATCAAGTTTGGGGGGCAACGATTCTGGTAGTCGCCGCGGCGGTGTTGCTGGCTCTGATCCCCTTGCCCGCACAAGCCACGTCGACGATCATTTCTCGCAGGGCTGCGACACAACTCGTGATCGGCCGCCCACTTGCGACGCCGCGGGGTTGGCGCACGACTGACGTCCGCGACTACCCATGGGTGCACCGGTTCTACGGCGACGACTCGGTGCTCGTCCGCCAGCAGGTGACCGCGGGGACCGGCGAGAGGCGCTTCGACAAGTTCGGCCGCCCGCGCACTCTCGTTGTGTACAGTCTCGTCAGCCGGCGGCCGTTCGCATTCGACGTCTATCCGGCGCGTGTGCTCTACGGGCTGGCCCAAGCGCGAATGAGCCAACCGCGAACCGTTGACCTTGGGCATGGCGTGGCCGGCCAGCTGCAGACGATTGTCGACGAGAAGCGTCTCATCACCTGGACATCGATGCGACTCGCATGGGGCGATTCGCAGATCGCACAACGTATCTCGATCTTCGCCGTCGACAATCACGATCCCGATGCGCCATTCCCCGAGCCATCCAAGACACTGCTGTCCGCGATGGGAACCCTCTTCACCATGCTGATCCGGGGCAATGCGGTACTCGATGAACGCAGCTCGAGTTTCAAAGACGCGACGCTGCTCTCTGAATTCGGCAGCGCGTTGGTCGCCACCCAACTCGGAACGGCGGAACCAGTCCCATGAGACCAGACACGTATCGATCAGTTCCGGACCTCAACGACGCGGAAGAACGTGCGTATGCATTGCGGCGAGCGATAGACGGTCTGCGCGAAGACGATCCGATTCGGTCGGCATCAGTGTCCGTGGTGCCATGGCAGCGAATGCTGATCTGGTCTGCTCTGGTGATCGTTCTCGGCTGCGCGATATGGCAACCCCTGACCACCACCGTCGTGCTGGTCGCCGTCTGCACAGCCGCGTACTTGCTCACGATGGTGGACCGAGTCCTGATCTTTCGCGAGGGGCTCGCATCTCGCGCGATTGTCATCAGCGACGCAGAAGCCCGGGAGTTGCCACCCGAGGACCTACCTCGGTACACCATCCTCGTTCCGGCGTATCACGAACCCGAGGTGGTGGGTGATCTCATCGGGTCAATGGCCGCGCTCCAATACCCGCCCGACAAACTTCAGGTCCTGCTACTGCTGGAAGCCGACGATGAAGCGACCATCGCGGCTGCGCGGGGCTGCGCAGACTCCAGCGCGATCACCATCGTTCTGGTTCCACCCGCCGAACCCCGTACCAAACCAAAAGCCTGCAACTACGGCCTGCATTTCTCCAGCGGCGACATCATCACCATCTACGACGCTGAAGACATGCCGGAACCACTTCAGCTTCGGCGGGTCGCGGCCGCCTTCAGGCAGCTGCCGGACAACGTCGCTTGTGTACAGGCAAAACTCGCTTACCACAACGGCCACCAGAACATGCTCACCGCATGGTTCACTGCCGAATACGCACTATGGTTCGGCTACCTCCTGCCCGGGATGATGGTATCCACGTCGCCAATTCCTTTGGGCGGCACATCAAACCATCTGCGACGTGCCGTGCTCGACGAGATCGGCGCATGGGATCCCCACAATGTCACCGAAGACGCCGACCTGGGACTGCGCATCGCTGCCAGCGGATATCACACCGCGGTGATCGATTCGAGCACTCTCGAGGAGGCCAACAGCGATGCCATCAATTGGATTCGGCAACGTTCCCGTTGGTACAAAGGCTATTTGCAGACCTGGCTGGTGCAGGTGCGCCGACCGGTGCGGCTATTCCGAACCATCGGACCCCGCAGCTTCCTGAGATTCAACCTGGTGCTGGGCGGCACACCCATTGTGGCGGTCTTGAACCTGGTCTTCTGGCTCATCACCGTCCTCTGGTTCCTTGGCCAACCCGCCCTGGTTGAGGACATCTTCCCTTGGTACGTGTACTTTCCCGCCCTCATCGCATTGATCCTCGGCAACGGGGCCACTCTCTACATGAACTTGGTGGCGCTACGCGAGGACGACCGCGCCGACCTGCTCGTGGCCGCGCTGACCGTCCCGGTGTTCTGGGCGATGATGAGCGTCGCCGCAGCCAAGGGGCTGTATCAGCTGATTCGCAGTCCGTCCTACTGGGAGAAGACGTTTCACGGGCTCGCTGACGCGCCCGCGCATTCAGCAGTGTCGGTGGACACGTCATGACCCGTCCGCCTTCCGGGCGCGGCCTGAAGGCATTGATCTTCTTCACCACGTTCACGGCATACTCAGCAGTCGGTTATTGGCTGCAGGTTCAGCAGGGCTTCATCCTCGGGGACGCGCTATCGCGGGTCTCAGCCGCACAGTCCGTGCTGTTCAGTCGCGATCCGCATCTGGCCGCAATCGGCTTCATCTTCACGCCGCTGTCTGCCTTGCTCCAGATCCCGGCAATTGCGCTCGGCCAGTTGTGGCCCTATATCACCGAACGTGCATTTTCCGGTTCCTTGATGTCGGCGGTCTTCATGGCCGGCGCAGCGGTCCAAATCTTCAGCATGGGCACCGACCGCGGACTGGCACGGCCCTATGCGCTGGCGATCACCCTGCTCTTCGCAGTCAATCCGATGATCCTGTTCTACGGCAGCAACGGTATGAGCGAGGCGCCGTTCATCTTCTTCATTTCCTGGGCGGTCAGGCGCCTGATTCTGTGGATGCGCGACGACGACGTTCATCACTTGGTGACAGCTGGGGGCATTGCGATGGGCCTGGCGTACCTGACGCGCTATGACGCGCTGGCGTGCATCGCCGCGGCGGGCGCATTGGTGGGGACCACCACATATCTGCGGGCGCGTCCGGCACCGCGCGCGCGGCGAGCGATCCTCGATCTTCTGATGGTCAGCGGACCCGGCGTTGTCGCATTCCTCGGATGGGCGACGATCAGCTGGCTGATCACCGGTGAAGCCTTCGCACAATTCACCTCGCAGTACGGCAACACCGCAATCCTCGCGCAGTCGGGGCAAACCAGGCCGACGTTCGGTCACGGCCTCGAGTTCGCGGCCACCTGCATCATGCTGCTGGCACCGGCACTCATCCCGATCGGGCTCTGCGCCGTGTCACGCCGATGGCGGCATCCCAGCTGGACCGCGATCCTGCCGCCCGTCGCCATCTACGGCGCCGCATTGGGCTTCCAATCCCTCAGCTACGCAATGGGTTCGACATTTCCTTTTCTGCGGTTCTATATCGTCGCAATTCCATTCACCGCTTGCTTGGCGATGCTCGCCGTCCCCGATCAGACCGGCGCCGCCGTGAAGCGTCGCGGCAAGTACGCCCCGGCGCCGCCCCAACCAGACCTGGCTGCCCGGCGGTCCTCGGCGGCAGTTCCGGTCGCGGTTGCCGCAGTGTTCGCGATGTCGATTCCGGTGACGGTATGGGGCATGGGCCAGCCGAAGTATGCACCGCAGGAATACGCACTCGGAGCTGTACTCTCACCGCGACCGGACGATGTCAGCGATCGCGCGGCGACTGAGCTCAGCATCGCCGCCACCTTCTCGACTGAACGTGAAATCGCGCATCACCTGGACGAATTGGCTTTACCCGAGGGTTCCGTGATCGTCGACACCGAATACGGGTTTGCCATTGTCGCGGCATCACACCGCCCGAAAGCCTTTGTCGTACCGTCAGATTTGGATTTCGTTACGGACCTCAACAAGCCAGCCCAAAACGGTATCAAGTACTTGTTGGCCGTGCCCCCGGTTGGGCGTGGCGCAGTCGATGCACTCAACCTCCGCTACCCGACGCTGTATGACACCGGCGCGGACATTGCAACCCTCGAATTGGAGATACCGAACAACGGTGACAATCAACCGAACTGGCGGCTGTACCGGGTGAACCAGGCTGCGTCGGAGGTGGAAGGCTTCAGCTAATCCAGCATCGGACGTCAACACCGGCGGCGTCACACCCGGGTACTGACCTCATTGAGCGCACGGTCGATGACATTCAGCGCACGGACGGCCGCGCGTACCGGGCCCGGCCGCATCTCTGGCAGGCCGACATCGAAAAGGGCTGTCTCGCCGCGCTTGTCAGATGGGTCCGCGTCGTCACCAGCGACCAGTTTCCGTATACCGGCCACCGCGGCGCCGGCACGCGCCGCCGCCTGGTGGAGGGCGTCGTCGGAGCCGTCGGGGGCCTGCACACCATGCGACGCGGTGACCCCCGCACGAGCCAACGCGTGGGCAGAACGGTTCGCAACCTGAAGGCCGCGCATGAGGCGCCGGACCCCGTGCCGTAGCTCCGAAAGTGGGCCCATCTGAAGCGGTTTACCGGCCGTGACGGCTTCCTTCAACGCATTGTCCAGCTTGCGGGTATCGGCAACGAGGTCGTCGGCGCCGCCGGCCGCGAGTACCGCCGCGACGGCGGCCTCGATCACCTGCTCCAGGCGGTCGAGGTAGTCGGTGACCTTTTCGGCGAACGTGGCGCGGGTCTTGGTGGAGAAGACGAAGTACGCGGACGCGATACCCACCAGGCTTCCCACGGCTGTTTCAGCGATGCGCACTTCGAGCACTTGGGCACTGAAATTGCCGAGCAGCCCATACAACATCGCCAACAACACCGTCACGAAGAAGGTCAACCAGAAGTAGGCGACGGTGGCCAGGTAGAACGCGAAGAACACGCAGACCACCAGGACGACGATCTGCAATGCCGGATTATGCCCGATCTCCGCGGCGAGCAATACGCCCGCCACCACGCCGACGATCGTGCCGACGATGCGATGGCCCGCGCGCGACAGAATCTCGCCGCGTGTGGTGACACCGGTGAACACCAGGAAGGCCGTCAGCACGGCCCAATACCCGCGATCGGGCGAGATGACGTTGCCCAAAACCGTTGCCGCGCTGGTCGCCACCGCGACTTGAATCGCCGCTTTGGTGCTGGGATTCAGTCCGGACGGTGCGTTGTCATCGTCGTCATCGTCGGCATCGTCGGCCCGGGCGGCGGCGATATCGTCGTCGCTGATGCCGCGGGCGTTGGTGGTGATGTGATGAATTGCCAAGTGCGCCTGCATCGCCCGGTACGCGGTAACCGTCGCGATGCCCGCCGAGGTCGACAGGTCGGCCTTGTCAGCCGCGGCAGCACCCATGCGGCGGGCCTGCCGCAGCTGGTCGTCGGTGGGGTTGTTGTCCAGGCAGATCCGCAGCGCGGCAACCGCATCGACCAGACCTTCGGGCCACGGCTCGTCCCGGTCCAGCCACCACAGGAACGACGCGGCCTGCTCGAGCATGATCTGCGCCTCGAACACCCGCAGCGCCAGGTCCTTACTGGTGACACTGAGCGATTTCGCGGCCTCATGCCGATCCAGCCAGTCATCGATGAGCAGCGCCGTCTCACCCAGTAGGTCGAGTTGGTGCCGCGCCACTTCGATGCTGACCTGCCCGCGCTTGGTGGCGACATCCAGCGTGGAGAGCGACGCAGCCCGCAGCGCCGACAGCAGGCGGCGGGCCTCGACGCGTGGCCGTTCCGGAAACAACACCACGTGCACCAGCAGCGACGAGGCGATTCCCACCGCCACCGCGACTGCCAGCACCGGAATCTGATGCACCGGGGTCCGCAGGAACATCACGAAGAAGTACGAGATGAACGCGACCATGCCCAGCGCATTTCCGCGCGGACCATACCGCCGGACCCACACCGCGGCGAAGAGTACGGCGATGAAGCCGACGTCGACGATCTTTCCGTGCGGAGCCAGGACTGCAGCCAGGGCCATGGCCCCGATCGCCGGGAAGAACAGCAACACCGTGGTGATGTTGCGGCTGCGCTGGTCGCGATCCCTGACCGCAGCCGACGCCTGCATCGCGACCACGGCGCCGAGCATCGCGACCGTGACCGGTTGCCCGGCGGCGCGGGTGAACGCCAGCATCACGCCGATCGCCAGCAGCAGCGAGAAGGTGGTCGCTGCCGCGCTGCGCAACCGAATGCGTCCGGGGTCGGCGGCGTTGAGGACACTCGCTCTCCGCACCGCCGCCAATAACTGCACAGGCCAATTCTGCGGCATCAGCCTGTGTCGGCTGATCGACGCACTCTCATCAGCTCCCCGGCTCACTCGAGTTCGTTGTTCCCGCGAACGACGATCCGAAGTAGTACCGGCACGCCACCCCTACCGGTACCGGCACTGACAGTGCCAGTGTCAGCGGCCGTCTTCCCTACCGAAAGGCAGTCAGACCGCAACCAGGGGGCGCGTGATCTGGTCGTCGTCGACCGGCTTGTAGGGACCGGGCTTGGGCGCCGGCTTGCCGCCGGGAAAAGCGAGCCGGAGGATCGTTCGCTGAACGCTGCCGAACTGCTTACCCAGCCGGCCGGTGTTGTACGGCAGCCCGTAGCGCTCGCAGATGTCTTTGACCTTGGGTGCGATCTCCGCGTACCGACTCGACGGCATGTCGGGGAAGAGGTGATGCTCCACCTGGTAACCCAAATTCCCCGACAGCACGTGGAAGACAGGCGACCCGTCGATGTTGGCTGCCGACAGCAGCTGGCGTAGGTAGAAGCCGCCGCGACTCTCGTTTTCGACTTCCTCCTCGCTGAACGTGTACGTCTGATCCGGGAAGTGTCCGCAGAAGATGATCGCGTAGGACCAGACATTGCGAATCAAGTTGGCCGTGAAGTTTGCCTTCAGGGTGCGCTTGAAACCCTTCGGCCCGGAAAGTGCCGGGAATGCGATGTAGTCCTTGACGATCTGGCGCCAGCCCTTGTAACCGATGCCGCGCAACTCTTTTCGCAACTGTTCTTTGCTCTTGGTGCCGCTGCGTATGGCTTCGGCATCGAGATCGTGCAGGGCGACGCCCCATTCGAAGAACCCGGCGAGGATCAGGTTGTAGAAGGGTTGCAGCAGATAGATCGGGTGCCAGTTCTGGTGCGGATCGATCCGCATGATCTCGTAGCCCAGGTCTTTGTCCTTGCCCCGGATGTTTGTGTACGTGTGGTGGACGTAATTGTGAGAGTGCTTCCACGCGTCGGCAGGCGACGCGGTATCCCAGTCCCACGTGGCCGAGTTGATCCGCGGATCCTGCATCCAATCCCATTGGCCGTGCAGAACGTTGTGACCGATCTCCATGTTCTCGAGAATCTTTGCGATGGCGAGCACGGCCGTGCCGAGCAGCCACGCCGGCCGGTATCGAGAGCCGAGCAAGATTGCCCGTGAGAGCAGTGCCAGTTCGCGATGCAGCGCGATGATGCTGCGAATGTAGTGGGCGTCGCGGTCGCCGAGGCTGCCGAACACTTCGTCGTGGATGGCATCGAACTCCTTGCCGATCGCCTCGATCTCACTCGGTGTGAGTCGTGCCAGCGGACTCTCGATCATCGGGCTGCTCATCGTGTCGGAAACCTTTCTAGAGGTCGATCTTGACGGGTCCGTCAGCGCAGTTGATGCACGTACGGATCTCCACGCCGGCATGCGTCAGTTCGCCGGTGCGCAGGTCACGCACCGATCCCGCGGCCAACTTGCCGGTGCAGGTGTGGCAGATCCCCATTCGACAGCCGTACGGCAAATCCAGGCCTTCTTCTTCGCCGGCCACGAGAATCGGCGTCATTCCGTCGCTGTCGGCGGTGGTCCCGGATCGGGTGAACTCGATGGTGCCGCCGCGCCCACTGACGGCGAGGCCGACGTAATGCTCGAACGATTCCACATGCAGCCGGTCAGCCAGGCCCGCTTCGGCGAAGTGTTCTCTCAGCGCCTCGAGCATGGGTCCAGGGCCACACGCGTAGGTCTCGCGTTCCCGCCAATCCGGGCACGCCTCGTCGAGATGCTCGGGCAGCAGGCGTCCAGCTGTTCTCGTCTCGCGCAGGCTGTATCGATAACTGTCATAGCGGTCATTGAGCCCGGCGAGGTCCCCGGCGAAGATCGCCTCGGCTGCCGTCCGCGCGGAATGGACGTGAGCGACGTCAGGCACCTCCCGGCGGCGGTCGAGCGCTCGCAGCATGGCCATAACCGGGGTGATGCCACTGCCCGCCGTGAGAAACAGCAACTTGGGTGGCGGCGGGTCGGGGAGCGTGAACTCACCCTCCACTTCACCCAGGGTGACCACGGAGCCCGGTGCCTGAGTCGAGTTCAAGAAGCGCGACACGACGCCGTCCGCCGTTTGTTTGACGGTGATGGTCAGCTGGCCGTCGGGCCGCGCTGCGTCGCTGCTGAGCGAATATGCGCGCCAGTGCCGTTTGCCCTGGATATCGAAGCCGATGCGCAGGTACTGCCCGGGAACATGTCCGCGCCAGCGGAAGCCCGGTGTGATGAATACCGTTACGCTGTCATCGGTTTCGCGATGCACTCGCGCTATCCGGCCACGTAGCTCCTCGGTGGACCAGAGTGGGGTGATGAGCTCCAGATAGTCGTCGAGCTTCAACGGCCAGGTGAAGTACTCCATACCGCGCAGCACCATGCGCGCTACGCGCGGCATCTGGACCTGTGTCCCACGTTCCGGCATGTGGCCACCTCTCGCACCGACGGCTGGCTGCGGATGTGACTACCCTCACGGCCGGGAGCCGAAACGGTCGCACTGCACACATTTCCCGGCGACGCGTTGCGCAACCGCCAAACAACGGCTCAATGCCGCACGCTCGAAGCCCTCGACCAGGGAGTGTCAAGGATCAACCGAAGCAGCTGTAAAGCATCTGCCGAAACGCTGTCAGTCATCACCCGACATAGAAGTGGCGGCCATCAGCCGACAATGCAGCCTCTGAGTAGGGCGGGCGGGGCTCGAACCCGCGACCAAGGGATTATGAGTCCCCGGCTCTAACCAACTGAGCTACCGCCCCTCGCAGGTCAGAGCACTTTCAACTCCACCCGCTGTACCTTCAACTGTACCTTCCCGCCATTGCCGCGAAGAAAGGCGCCGAATTACTACAGCGTTCCTGTCGGTTCCAGACTGTACCGTCCGCGCTATGGCTGGTTGGTCGTGGTTCACCGCCTGGCCGGTAGGCGACGGAGACAACTACCGCGGCTCCTCAATGCCGATGTGCTGCCCCGGCTGCGGCCTCGATTGGTCGGCCGTCGGCTTCGGGCTTCCGATCCGCGGCAACGTCCAACGCGGCTGGGGATCACCACCAACAGGAGCCACCGCCGCGGTGTTCTACGAGTGCCTCGACTGCGGCTGGTGCGCGTACGACGATCGGCGCGGCCAGTACCGGCGCCGACCGCGGGACTGACTCAAGACAGCGGTTCGACAGCGCCGCCGTGCTCGAGCGCGTAGGCCTCAGCGTCAACCCGCTCGGCGTCGGTGAACGTCTTCACGAGCGTCGGCTTCCCGGGCGGCCGGACGATCAGCGTCAGGTCCGCGAGCTTGTGCTTGCTGGGCTTCTGCTGCCGATGCGGTTCCGTCACGGGGTGTCACTGTAGAGGTGATCGTCCCCAGCAGGGAGAGTCGGTGGAGCTTCAACTGGGGACGATCTACAGGTATAGACGGCCACGGTCGGCGTTCGGTTCCATCCAATCCAAAGGCCCGTCGGGCTGCCGACGAATTTACGTCCGACAAATTCCGGAAACATACCCCTAATTGTGAGATGTATGGGTTATATTAGGAGTTGAGTTAGTTAAGTTACTAGTTATAGGCGGTATACATGGAGCAAAACGAAGTTTTCGACCGGCTGAAGGCAGTCGGTCGAGCGTTCACACCCTCCTCTCCCATCAAAGAGCGCGACTTGTTCGCAGGCCGCGACGACCAACTCCGCACCCTGGTGATCACCGAAGGCCAGGTTGGTCAGCACGCAGTCATCTACGGTGTCCGAGGCGCCGGCAAAACATCTCTGGCGCGCGTGGCCCAGGTCATCATCGACCCCAACCTGCAGCCCTACTACGTCTGCCACACGGGCGACACCTTCGCTTCCATCTGGCGCGGGCTGCTGAACACCATCGTCGTCACCCAGTCGATTCCGAGCCTCGGGTTCAACGCCGCCCCGAAGTCGGCACCCACCACCGCGGCGAATCTTCTGCTCTCGCAGGACAGCGAGATCAATCCGCAGACCATCGTGCAGGGGCTCAGCCTCCTCTCGCAGCACATGAGGCTGACCGTCGTCATCGACGAGTTCGACCGACCCACAGATTCCGATCTGCGAACCTCGATGGCCGACACCATCAAGATCCTCGCCGATCTCGCGCTGCCGGTGACCATCATCTTGGTCGGCGTGGCCGACTCCATCTCAGGTCTCCTTCGCGAACACGAATCGATCCAACGCTCACTCGTGCAAGTCGAGATGCCTCCGATGACGAACAATGAGCTGCGCGACATCATCGACCGCGGCATGAGCGCGGCAGGCTTGACGTTCGATGAGAATTTCGCCCGCGAGACCATCGCGCTATCGCTCGGGCTTCCGCACTACACCCACCTGATTTGTCTTCACGCGGGCACGTTCGCCGTGAGCGCCGACCGCACCAACGTGACGATGGAAGATCTGGAATCGGCCCTCCGTCAGGCGATCGAAGATGCCTCTCAAACCGTCCGCGAGCGGTATCACTCAGCCACGTACAGCAACCGTGAGACCCTCTACAAGTCAGTCCTGCTGGCGTGTGCGATGAGTCCGCGCGATGAACTGAACTCCTTCGGAGCTCCAGATGTTCGGGACCAGCTCCGTCGGATTACCGGTCAGAGCTACGAAATCCCGGCGTTCGCAAATCACCTGACGGACTTCTCTGGCAACGGCGCTCGCGGTGGCATCCTCAAGAAGATCGGCACGACCCGACGATTCCGTTACCAGTTCCGCGATCCGCTGATGCCGACCTACGTGCTCATGCGGGGACGAGTCGACCGTTCTGGATCGAAGGCCGAGGACGAGTAAGCGCCTATTCAGGCGCCGTACGACGAAAAGCCGCCCCCGACCCGAAGGTCGAGGGCGGCCCAGACGTTTCTTCCGGTCGGAGCGTATCTCCGCCTCAGGTCAGGTCAGCGGACCGACCTTCCGGGCAATCGCACCCATCACCGCGCCGAGCGGATCAATGACCGGTGGCAGCCGATTCAGCAGATGCAGCGCGACGGCGCCGACAACCACGTAGGTCAGCGCAGGCCGCCGCTCGAGGTACCGGTCGACGGCCTGGGACAGCATCTCATCACCGCGGCCAGCCGCCAGGAAGTTGTGGCCCACCACGTACACGCCGAGCACCACCCAGCCTCGGTCCGCGCGCCGTCCGCTCATCAGGGCCTCCGCTTCAGATCGCCGATCTCACGATCGAGACGGGCGACGTCTGTCCGATGGGTCTCGCGATCGTCGACGGCCGCATCAGCCAGCCTGCCGACGTCTTTCTTCACCCCGCTGACGTCCGATTTCACACCGCGGACATCGGTGGCCATCTCCTGTTGACGACGCTCGATTCGGTCCAGCTGGATGCGGAGGTTCCGATCACCGTGGTCATTGACCACCTGCTCCTTGACCTCGTCCATCTTCGCGTCGACGGCGGTCAGTTTCTCATCGCGCGCCACGGCCCGGTCCTTTCCGCGCCGCTGGCCGAGCACAGTGACTGCAATACCGGAGAGGTTCACCACGCTGAGCCCCAGAAAGGCCCAGAGGTTATCCATCTCGCCCCAGTTGACCGCGCTCGCGGTGTAGCTCACTGCTGCTGCTCACCGTCGCCGCCCCGACGGTCCTGGAGCATCTTCGCCGTCGACAACGAGCTGGTAATCAGGCCGGCGCCGGTGACGAACCATGTGAGGCCGGTGCCGGGCTCGATCTGGTCGAGAGCGACGAGCACCACGGCGCCGATGAAGATGGTGAGGAAACAGACGGCGTGGATGACGAGTCGTACGGTGTCGTTTTGAGGGATGGGCAGCATGGTTCGCCTTCCTGATCAGCGGTTTTCAAGGATCGGGCCCGAACCTTGAATTCGGTCGGTGCGAGTACAAGCAGGCCTGAATTGCTTACGCCGCGATGGCGCGCAACGACCAGTCGCGGAGGTGCTGGATCGCCAGGCCGAGGTACGTCTGGCCGGGCCACACCTCGGCGAATTCGTATGTGATGTGCGGCAGCGTCGGCGGATTGGTCGCGACGAACCCGCCGGCGATGCCGATCGCCTGGAACGCCGCGATCGGATCGGTCAGGGCTTCGGTGACCATGCCGGGAATCTGCTGTGCGATGGCCTGCGCAGTGCCGATCGGATCGGTCAGCTCGAACCGGGTGACCATGTCGTACGCGCGCTGCATGATGTCGCCGGTGTGGTTGTCGGGCACCGAGGTGTACATGTCGCCCGGGTTGGCCAGCCAGCAGTGCCGCCAGTCGGTGACGTCGCCGTACCGCCACGAGCTGATCCCGCGCCCGGGCGCCGGAGCGCCTGCGTAGTACGCACCGCCCGCCGGCCGGGTCGGGTCGCCGAAGCTGAAGCTGCACAAGTAATTCCGTGGGTACTTCTGCTGGAGCCACTGCCGCACCCGGGCGGCGACCACGGCACCTGCGGAGTACCCGCCGACGATCACCATGCGGTCTGGCTCGGCGGCCAGTGCCGCGTCGATCATCCGCGTCGCATCGTTGAACGCGATGTCGACGGAATGCTGCATCGACTTGTCGCTGATACTCCCAGCGGCGCCGACCGGCAGTCCGCCCATCGTCGCGGGCCAACGCGGGTTGATTTCCTCCACCAGGTCGGCCGCGCCCTGGCAGACACGGGACACGTAGTCCTCGCCCACGACCCCGCCGGTACCGCGGAACACCACGGCCAGGTGCCGACTGGTCACCGTGCAGCCTTGGCGGCCGCCTCGGCGTCCAGCCAGGCCTTGATCTGGCTCTGCGCGGCGGTGATGTCGGCAGGGGCGACCTTGAGGAGCATCTTGCCGGCCAGCTTCGAATCAGCTTCCCGGCCCGGCTCGTCGGTGTGGGCGACCGCGTACAGCAGCGCAATCGCCTGCGCGTCGCCGTAGTCGACGGCCAGCTTCTCGACCAGGACGACGTGGATGTTGCCGTCGCCGGACCAGGCGAACCCGGCGCACGTGTTGACGTCGCCCTCGTACGGCCAGCGCAACGGCGACAACGACTTTCGCCGGTACTTGGCGATCTGGCGGGTGTTGTCGAGCATTTCGCGCTGTTCATCGGCGGTCAGTGCGGACATGAAATCGTCTCCTTCGGTGAGCAATTGGAGAAGCTGGTCGCCCAGCGACAAGGCGTGGTTGTAGCGGTTAGTCCGGTCGGTGATGCCGTTCTGACCGCCGTTCACGTACTGGGTGGCGCGCACGATGTCGCGGGCATCGGCCGCGTCGTTCATCGCGCGTTGAGTGGTCCAGTACCAGGTGACGCCGATGAATCCGTATGTGTCGCTGGCCAACTGGTCGGGGTCGTCGACGAAGAACGTCGGCGACGGAACGAGGCCCTCGGTGAACGCCCATTGCGACAGCACCGTGTAGTTGTGCCGGCCGGTCACCTGGATCGGGCCGCGGCCACGGAAGCGGTACCCGTCGCCGGGCTGCGTGTTCCCCAGGTCGATGCGGCCTTCGTATCCGGCCTGATCAGTGGTCGGGCCCCACAGTTCAAACATGTACCGCAGGCCGACCGATTCGTGCCCGATCTGCGCACCGTGCATCGCGATTCGAGGCACCGTCGTACAGTCGCACTCGGCGAGGCACTGGCTGTACGCCGGCAGCAGCTCGGCCAGCCGATCAGTGGTCAGCGACGTCGGCGACATCAGCTGCGCGAACACCTGCACGGCCTGCGCCTCGGTGGTCGACGGCTGGACCCCGATCACGTCGGCGTAGCAGTAGCCCTTCGGCGGGATCAGGCTCACCGCCTGGTCGAAGCTGATCCAGTACCCGAACGGCGGGAACCCAGGATCCGCGATCCACACAGCCCGCGCGCCGTTGGTGTCGTCGTAACCCATGCACGCCACGTAGTGGAAGACGGTGCCGCCGCGGTACGACGGCGAGGTCGACCCCTTGACTCCCACCGGGTAGTTCGACGGCGGCGCGACCCAGTTCATCACCACGCCGTAGCCAGCGTCGATGGACCGAACGATGTTGAGCCACAAGTCCTTGCGCTGGTCGTAGGTCGCCGGGTCGTTCTCGATGTACACCGACGTGTACCTGGCGTCCGGGGTGATGTTGTCCAGCACCCGCTCGATCAGCCCGACGTAGTCGGTGCCGTTGACCGTGGTGCCGATCTGGCGGGCCAGCTCCTGCTCGGACATGTTGATGCCGCGGGAGTTCAGCACCACCTGTGTCGACGCGGGCCCGCACCAGTAGCCGGTCTCCTGCGCGACGATCGTGTGGTCGTAGGGCAGTACCTTCTCAGCCATCTACGGCAGCTCGGGCAGGCCGTACGGGACGGTCGTCGAGTAGCCGGCTCCCGGCAGCGCGGCCAGGGCCTGCTCGATCATGGCCGTGATCGCCGCCGGCCGGTCGACTGCGGTGACGTCGTCGACGCCATCGGCGTGCATAGTCCAGGTGCTGTCGGCGCGGGTCGCGGTGACGATGACCGTGCCGTCCGCGCAGTTGAACAGCTGCATCAGCTCGGAGTCGAAGGCGACGATCTTGTGATCGGTGCGTACGTCGTACATGTTGTTGTCTCCCTTCCGGTTACGCGCTGATTCGCGGGGTCACGTCGATCGATGCGCCAGCGCCAGAGACGACGACGTTGCCCGCGTCGAACGGGGCCGATCCGACGAAGTTGCCTGCGGTGAGGGCCGAGAAGACGCCGCCTTCGGTGTAGGTACCCGCGGGCACGGAGATGTTCTGGGTGGAGCCGTTGACGATTCCGGTGGTACCGCTCGACCATGCGGTCTGCTTGCGGGCGTAGCTCCCGCCGGTGGCCTCGTTCGCGCCAGTGGTTCCGCCGCCAGCGCCGGTGAACACCGCGACGTATGCGCCGAGCGCCTTGATGCCGTCAGCGGCCGCTTGATGAGTTGCGTTGGGAAGACCCATATCTGTACTCCTCTACTTTTGTTGTGCACCAGCCGTTTTCGGCATGGCTAACCCCGCTGCGGGGTGGGCTCAGATGTCTGCGGCGGTGAGCGCAGCCACGCCGCGCGACGGGTACTGGCCGAAGTTGTAGGCGCGCCGGAATCCAGCGGCCGGGTGCCGCCCGGGGAGGTCGACCACGTGACCGCTGTCGGTCCACGTGAGCGACGTCGGCACGCCGTTGAGCCAGATGGTCCACGTCACCACGCCCGCGGAAACCGAAGGCACCAGCCGGATTAGGGCATCAGTGTTAGCCGCTTGACTGCCCAGGGACGCCTGCTGCGTCAGCGTTCCGCCCGCCCAGGAGTAGATAGTCGCGGTGTTGCTGGACGCCGGCCAGAGTGTCACCACGCCCTTGGTGCCGTCTGCGGAGAAGGCGCCCGCGCCGACGTTGCGGTCGCCGGCCGCGCCGCTGAGCGCGCCGACCTTCACTTCGACCCAGAACAGATCGGTCGCCATGCTGTCCGGCAGCACCGCCGCGGATCGGTAGGTCGCGTTCGACGCCGTGCAACTGCCTTCCTGCAACGTGTTCGACGACGCTTGCACTGCCCCAGCACCGGAGTTCAGAGCGACGTTCACGGTTCCCGACGGCACCGTGGGGAACGACGAATATGTCATCGTGGCCTTGGCCGCCATACCCAGCGACGGAGTGACCGACAAGCCGACCGCGCCGGGGTAACGCGCCGCGCCGTCGACACCGAGCACGGGTGTCACGGCGAGGCCGAACGCTGCGGGGTACCGCTCGGCGCCGCCCATCCCCATCGACGGCGTGACCGCTAGGCCGAAGTCTGCGGGGTTGCGGCTGCCACCATCCATCCCGAGCGCCGGTGTCACGGCCAGCCCGACAGAGGCCGGCATGGCGCCCGTGCCGATGGCCAGTTCGGGTGTCACTGCGAGGCCGAAGCCTGCGGGGTACCGCTCGGCACCCGCCATGCCCAGTGACGGCGACACCGACAAACCGAACGAGAACGGCGTGCCCGGGTCCACGGTCGCAATCTCCATGCCCAGCGACGGCGTCACAGCCAGACCAACGGCCGCCGGTGTGCGGTTGCTCGCGCTGGCCGACAACTGCGGAGTGACGACGAGACCGAAGTCGGCGACGGACTTGCCGGCCGCCGACATTCCCATGCCGATCGTGACGGCAATCCCGAATCCCGCTGTGCTCCGGCCGGAGCTGGCCATTCCGAGGGACGGCGTGACCGCCAGGCCGACCGCGCCACCCGACGGACCGGCCCCTCCGCTGACGCCTAGTTGTGGCGTCACCGAGAGTCCAAATGCCGCCGACCGCTTCACCCAGGGCAGGGTGTTGCGCGTCCACCAGCCGGTGCGGACTGCAGCCATCAGTTGGCGATTTCGAGTCCGGCGGCGACTAGCGCGTCTTCATGCGATGTTCCGGGTGGGCACGTGCACATCGGCGTCAGCTCCGGGGCGATCCCGTTCTCATCGCAGGCAACAATCGTGGTCTCGCACAACACAATCGTGTGCATTCCACTCTTGACCGCCGGCAGTCCGAGGTCGCCGAGCGCAAAATCCACCGCGCGCTGCTGGCCGGCTGACAGTCCCCCATCGGCGTGCACTGCATAGTGCTGGCCCGCCTCGTCGACATAGAGCCGCGTGTTCGGAGGCCATCTCCGCATTGGCTTATCAACCTGTGTCACAACCACGTTCAGACCCCTCCTAGCTTGTAGAGAGCTGCTGCGAAACCGTTGGCCCCGAATCCGAATGCACCGCTACCAGGGCTTGATCCGCCCGCCGCTTGGCCGCCGCCACCACCGCCACCGCCGGGGTATCCGCCGTCGCCGCCGTCTCCGCCATGCGGCGACATAGTGGCCGAGGTCGAAGTGCATCCGCCGCCGCCGCCACCGCCGCCGCCGCCTGCGATCGGTACATCGCCCGTCTGTCCCGCGGCGCCGTCGCCACCGTCTCCGGCCTTCGCTGAGCCGACGCCGCCGATCCCCTGAATCCGAGTACCGCCAACACCGCCAGCCGCCATCCCGGACGATGTGCCGGCGTCGCCTGGTGTCGCTGTGTACGGTGATGCGCCCAACGCTGTGCCGCCGGCGCCGCCGTGGCCCGCCGATGACGTGGTGGCCAGCAGGTCCATGTCGGACACCACACCGCCGACGCCGCCGAGCGCGCCGACGAGAACATTGCCCGCCGAGTCCTTGATCGTCGTCTGGCCGCCAGTGCCGCCCTGAACACCGCTCGCGGCACCGACCGCGAAGTTCAGGGTCGATACGCCCGGTGTCAGCCCCGTCAGGTCGATTCGTCGCCGCATGTAGCCGCCACCGGGGCCGCCCGCGTCGCCGCGAATGCCGTTACTGCCAGCGTCCAGGGTGATGCCGTGCAGCTCGGTAACACCTGCGGGAATGACCCACGCTGGATTGCTGGTCGGGAACGTCTCCATGATGAGTCCGCCCTGTACAGCAATCTTGATGGCCTCGACGGTCTGCTGCATCTGCGCAACCGAACCGGTGCCATCTGTGCGGTTGAACCAATGGTTGTACCAGGCTTTGAAGCCGTCCCTGAGGTCGTCGGCGATCTCCTGCACACCTTCGACCGCGGCCCGCGGAATGTTGGTCAGCGCGTGGATGACATCGGCATCACTATGCCCAGTTCCGCCGACGCCCAACGCATTACAGATCGCGTCACGGATGGACTGCCCCGCCGCCGCCAGGGCGCTTTCCAGCCCGTCGACGAGGTTCTTCGGCAGCTTGTCAGGCTTCTTTCCCGATGGGGCGCCGAACCACACAGTGCCTGCGGTCGCGCCGGCCATTGTCTTCAGAACGATCGACACCCGGTCCCATGGGTCGGATTCCAGCCGGGTGAGCGACCCGCTCAGCGTGGTCCAGTCCAGCGCCGCCCCCGACGGCTGGTGAACTGCGAAGTCACCGCCGGCCACCTCGTCGTCGCCGTTCCACCCGATCCAGGACAGCCGGATCGGCGAACCGGTCGACGCAGTGACACCGGAGTACTTGATCTTGACCGAGGCGTCGACCTTGCGGCCGACGTCGAGCAGGATCCGTTCGGAGATCAGCTCGTGGATGGCGCCGTCGAACGTGATACGTGCCGACCCCACGGCGCCTGCCGGCTTGACCGTGCTGTCGAATACCCACGTCGTGTCACCGACGAGCGAGTCAGCAGTGATGAAGTCCGCCAACATGTTCGGCGTCGATGCGGTGATGGCGCCGATCGGAATGTTGTGCAGCCAGTTCAACGGAGCCAGGAACACGTCGGTGATCGTCTGCCAGACCTGTTCCGGTGTCGGCAGGTTGTGTGGGTCCAGTGCTCCGAGGATCGCCTTGAACACCGCGTTCAGCACGTTCTGGGCGACCTGCAGCGGCGTCCCCTGCCCCAGTGCCCAGATCGACGGCCCACCCGCCACGTACTGCTGCTTGAGCTTCTGCTCAATGAACTCCTGAGTGCGGCCCACCAGCGCAGCAGGAGTGTCACCGGTGAGCGGGTTCGGCGAGATGCCAAACCGCGCGGGCTGGTTGTCGAATCCGTCCTCGCCTGAAGGTGTGGTCACCTAGTTGTCCTTGATGGCCCAGCCGGACAGCTTGACGCCGGTGGAGAGCAGCCCGGATTTGAAGTGCAAGGCCGGGTACCGGTAGCCGTTGCCGTGCGGGACTTCGTGCGCTTCGTCTACCCACTCGACGATCGGGGTACTGAAGTCAGTTCCCTTGTACATCAGGTACTTATCGGCGAGCGGGTCGTACATGCAGGTGTAGCGGTCGTTGTTGTGAACCGTGTTGCCGTTCGATTCCATGACCACCGCGCTGTCCGGGCCGGTCCCCCGAATGATGTGCACGTATCGATTGGCGGACAGTCCCGAGTACGCAAACTGGAACCCGACCCAAGAGGTCATCTGCTGGTTCGAGCAGACGATGACGGTGGACTTGCCGTCGCCTCCGAAGTCGCCGAGAACCGTTGATACCTCGACCTTTACAGCATCTTGGTTGGTCTGTGCCCGGTACCGCGCGGCCGCGACGTCGAAGAACGTGAAGTCCGCGGACATTCCGTTCGGCAGCGACGGGCCATTGCCGTAGATCTTCAGGCTGCCCTTGATCTTCACCCAGTTCGGATCAACCCCCGGACCGGACATGTCGTCGAAGAACGACAGCGCGATGTTCGACGAGCGCGGCGCCGCCAGGGGCGACGGGTTGTCATCGCGCACAACCGAACCGCGTGACAGGTTGTCGTCGATCGCCGGCCGCGGCCCGATCGCCGGGTAGTGCGCTGTAACCCGGTAGTACGCGCCATGCGGGATCGCGTCGGATTCGTCCGTGCTGACGAAGAAATCGATTCGGGCCTCGCTGATCGACGACGCGTTCCACGTCGCGAGCACGCCGCCGTCTGGGCCCGTGATGGTGCACTCGCACGTCGTCCCGTCCGGGAAGTTGGCGCCGGCCTGAGGGAAGAACACCGCCACCCAGGTCTGGCCCTCCGACAGGACCAGCGTGTCGAGGCGCGTCTTGGATCCGAGCATCTATTCCCCCCGTTCGGTCATGTCGTGCTGTTCCCGCAGGGCCGCAGCTTCGGCTTTTCCTTCGGCCCGGATCGCCGAAGCGGCAGCGTCCATGTCCATCGACTTGGCGAGGGTCGCCGCGACCTCGGGCTGCAACTGGGCGAGCAGCGCCGCTTTCTGCTCGGCGGTCTCGGCGGACCGGACCGCCGCCGCGAGTTCCGGGTTCCATTCCTCGAGTGCGGCTTCCATCGATGCCCGGCTCTCGGGGTCGATGGTCTCCACGGACGGAATCGCATGGGACCCGAGCCAGGACTTCTCCGGCATGACGATCCGTTGTGTCGCGAGCGCCTCGATGTACCGGAAGCCCAGATCAGCGAGACCTTCGGCGGCAGCACGCCGCATCGGCGCCGGCAGTCCCATGGTCTCGTCGCGCCGGCCGGTCTTCACCGCCGACAGCGCATCCATGAGCTTCGTGATCGTGGTTTCCCGGTCGGATATCTGCACAACATCTTCAGACACGTTGACTCGCAATCTGTTTCGTCAGGAGATCAGGTGGACGCCGATGTTCTGGACTGTCGCGAGGACCTTCTTGAGGGTGCGGGCGCTACGCTCCCCCTGCGTCATGGCCGCCTTGTTCAGGCCGATGGTCAGGTCCCAGGTCAGCGGCTTGCCGGCGCTGTTGTCCTCGTCGAGGGTCATCTCTTCGAGCTGGTCGACGAACATCACCTCGATGCCGTTCTTCAGCAGCTCGGAATGCGTCGACGCCACGCGGTCACCGATCTGGCAGTGATAGCCCGGGATGATCCAGTGCGAGCCGTCCAGCTTGATGCGGTGCCCGGTCTGGGCTTTCGTCGCAGTGAACGCGCCACGAATCGCCGCTTCCGCAGACAGCGACCAAGCATTGTTCTCGGCACCGGACTGGTACATCTCCCACAGGTGCATCCATCCCAATTGCCTTGCGCGGCCGATGTTCTTCCATTCGAGCCACGCGGCGATGGTGCCGACGAGGAAGGGCATGATGACGTCGGCGGCGATATCGCCCAGGCTGGAGAAGCCGCCGAGCAGGAAGTAGCCGAGCAGGTTGCCGACAGACTCGATGATCAGGCGCGCGATGGCGTCGGCCGTCGGGTTGTCGCCACCGACGACCACCGACACCGGCCCCGCTGGGCCCCAGGACAGTTCGGAGTCGAAACTGTGCCACTGGTCGTCGTTGATGCATATCCACGGCATCACGGCGAAAGTGCCCGCCCAGCCCTTCTGGTAGTAGGCGTCCGGGGCCAAGGTCTCGTCGTCCGCGACGACGTTGAGGATGTCTTCGAAGTAGCCGTCCGCGTACGTGACCGCGGTGCGGAACATGCCGGCCGCGATGGTGCCGTCCAGGAACGTGCCGCCGAAGGCGTGGAACCCGGACCGGTCGACGACCTCGAACACCAGGGCGCCGTTGGCGACCGTGTTGACCATGAGGCCTTCGGGCCGTTCACCTTTCGCGGTGAGGATGCGCCGGTAGGTGATGACCATCTGCGCGTCGTCGAGCGCGTCAGCGAAGGTGACGTCGGCGGCGTTCATCCGGCTGGCGATCGGGCCCCACAAGGTCGAGTCGTCGAGGAGCCACGGCGAGGCCTTGACGTGTGCCTGCCACTGAGTCCAGTCGATCAGAGACGTCCACTGAGACGGGTTGAACGGGTCATCCGGCAGTGTCCACGGGTGCCCCTCAATCCGTATGAGCTGCAACAGGATTGTCATGCTGATCGCCCACTTCAGCGGGGCGTACAGGAAGAATTCGCGAGGGAACTGGAAGACGGGGATCGGCAACGCGGGGTTCGGAGGAACCAGCATGAACTGGAGGTACTGGAGGTCGTCATTGAAGTACATGACGAATGACAAAATCCCGTTGCGCCGCTGCAACTTCCAGTATCTGAGCAGCCCCGACCAGCGCCACTTCCCGTCATACCGAGAGACGGTGATCAGGACGTTCTTGAGGGCTTTCTTGTTGTTCGGAAGCCCCATCACGTACCGCGCGATCACGTGATCGGTCGGGACCTCGACATAGCCCTGCGACGAGATGTTCTTGCGGGTCGGCCACGACTGCTTGACAACCGACTGACCAGCGATCCTGCCCAGGAACTCCGCGCCCGGCGAACCGTCCGGCGGGTTGATCCAAAGCTCAATGTCGTTCTGCTGCAACCGGAACATGGAATGCTTCGCGCGGACCTGATCGACGTTGTGTTCGATGCTGTCGAGCAGCGCGGTCCCATCGATCACCTGGCAGCCACCTTCGGTCGAGAGAATGGCCGCGAGTACCACTGCGGGATCGTCAAACGACAATGCGCGCCATCAGGATTCACGTTGTTGGTGAATCGCACCGTCGCCTGGTCCCGCAGACCGGCGATCAACGGGTAGCGCAGGTCCTGACCCTTCCAGCGGCCCTGCACGAGGGTGTCGTTCTCGGACACCGCGGTCATCTGGCGCGGGTCGGAGTCGTATACCTGGCCGCCGTCGCGGATATCGGCCGCCGGGATCGGCACGGTGCGGCCGGAATCCTCGATCGCGCGACCCAGCATCCCCGAACCCCAAGAGCAGTCCGGCACTTCCCAATCCGCGTCATAGGTGAGCGTCCAGCGCGGCCACACCGGCACGTCGCCCTCGTTGATGAAGTCGAACGGGAACCACGCGTACGCCGCCTCCGTATGGAACTCCTGGGTCTGCGGCTTGCCGACGTAGAACGGCAGCTCCGCCGACAGCACGAACTGCTCCGACGACTGACCCCTCAGGAACGGCTCACGCGACTCCCACTGCATCGCCGAGAACGCCGTCGACTGGTTTTCCTTGCGCACGAACAGGTCTCGGACGCCGTCCGGGCCGGTGAAGCGCAGTCGGGTTTCGCCGTCATATTCGAACGCCCAACCCAACCGAGTCGCGATATCCGCCCAGGTGTACTTGTCGACGTGATATGCAAGGAACGTCAGCGGGAAGGTACGTTTCTTGAAGCGGTAATCCTGGTAGCGCTGCCCGAATGCGTTTGTAACCCAACGTGTTTCAACCGGAAGGTCCCAGAGGCCGGCGCACTTCGGGGACAGGATCACGCCCTGCTGTCCTTGGCCTGGGCCCATCACGCGGAAGAACTGTTCAGGGTTCGCCGGATCGCCCTGGATCACGTCCAGGGTTAGGTACTGGCTCATCTAGACCCAATCCACCATCGTTTGAGTGCGTTGCTGCTCGAAGAGGACCTGCTTGTCGTAGAAGTCGCGCGGGTCGTTGGTCGACACGTCGCCAAAGACGGTCCGCGCGTCGATCGAACGGGCCGGCTGCGGCGGCGCCGACAACACCGGTGCCCCGTACGCGCCCGCCGTGGTGTTGTCGCCGAGGTTCCCGACCAGCGCGGAAGAGAACACATTCGCGGCACCCGAAACGGCCTTGCCGCCAAGGTTGAACATGCCCTGGATCAGCGTCCCGGCGCCGGCGCCGCCAGCACCGCCGGCCGCTCCGGCTCCCATCGAGGCAGCGGTCGCCGCGATGTTGCCGAGCGTCGACGCGCCCTCCGTGATGCCCTTCTGCACCGCGGGCAGAAGATGGCTCTGAGACGACGGAGCTCCCGCGATGGCTGGCTGCGTCGGCTGCGTAGGCGCGGGTGCCGGGCCCTGGTCAGCGCCGGCCGGCGGCGATGGCGGCGCGGGTACCGGCATCGGCGCGGCCGCGGCCGGAGCGGGCAGCGGAGTGACCGGAGCCGTCGGGATCGGCGCCGCGCCGCGGCCGGGGTTCAGCTTCCGGACGTCGGGCAGTGGCGGGATAACCGGCTGCGGCGGCTTGTACCCCGTCAGGAACGCGGCGCCACCGTCGGCGCGGTGCAGCGCATTGCGGAAGGCGTAGACGTTGGCCTGGCCGCCCATAGCGTTGACGTCGTCGGATGTGAAAACGTGCTCGTTGTCCGACAGATACGCGGGAATCTTGTCGCCCTTCGGGCCACCCGGACCCCGCGCGGCGCCGCCGTCGGCGTAGGCGATGTGCACATGGTCGGAGTGGTTGCCGGCTTGGGCCATGGTGTAGAGCGCGCCGAATGGTCCGACGACGCGGCCATCCTTGATGGTCTTGCTGAACCCGGGAGCATCGAAGATCAGCTCCTTGAGTTGTGACCCGTAGTTGTCCGCCATGTAGTTGGCGAAGGCGACCATCGCCTGCTGGCCGCCGGCGTAGTCGTGAGCGCGGCCCTGACCGTGATACGAGGCATTCGCTGCAACACCAGCGACCGTGGGACCGTTGGGGTCTCGGAACCCCGACGTCATTGACAGGCCCATCTTGGAGGCGAGAGCATCGAGTGCGCTGAACTGGCCGGGAACAAATGACATCGCCCCGGCCGCGCCGGGGCTCACCGCCGCAGCCTTTGTGGTGAAGGTATTGGGCCATGCGCCCGGACCCTGCATCGCGTAGAGCTTCTGGGCGACACTGATCTGCTGTTCGCGCGTGGCCAGGTCGGCGCGCTGGGCGTACTGTTTTCCGCCAGCCGACTCCCAACTTGACTGGGTGAACTGCAGTCCGCCGAAGTATCCGTTGCCGGTGTTGATGTGCCAGTCACCGCTGGATTCCTTCTGCGCCATGGCATCCCAGTCGGGAACCGCACCGGCCGTAGTGGTTGATCCGGGTGTACCCGACGTGCCGAATGTCGGGAGCGCGAGCTGGGTGCCGTCGGCGAGCGTCTTGTATTCAGTACCGAAGCTTGGGTCGCTGTACGCGCCTCCGGCGGCACTGTTGTTGAAGATGCCGAGGGTCTTCGTCGCTGCCTGGAACCACGGATTCGACGGCGAGAGGATCGAGTTCTCGAGGCCGAAGAAGCCGAGCACGCCCGTGTAGAGCGTGCTGATGCCCTTCGCCAGTGTGCCGCCGGCCCAGGTGCCCAGCCAGTCGCCGGTCTGCTGCCTCCACGCGTCTTGCTTCTGCGGATCGTCACCGGCTGCAGCCAGTCCAGCGAGGCCAGCTCCTCCGCCCTGGCTGGCACCCGCGGACTGCTGACCACCGAACAGACCACCCAACGGGACGCCGAGTCCACCGAGGAATGAGTTCGCGATGCCGGGCAGGCCACCGCCGGCCAGTGAGGCTCCGCCGTCGGCGGGGCCAGGCGCAGCACCAGTGCCCGAGTGAATGGCGTTGCCGTTCGGGTCGATGTAGCCGCCAGGCTCGAAACCGGGCAGCCGGCCGATGTCGACGATGCCCATGTTCGCGGCATGGAGGAACTCATCACCCAGGACGGTGCGTCCGCGGCGATTCGCGACGAACTCGTCGGGGTGCAGCTCGCTGATCCAGCCGCCGGTCGGTCCGTCGCCGCGGCCCGACCGGGTCGGCCCGCCCTTCTCGAAACTGCCTCCGCCGCCTATAAACTCGGAGGCTGAAGATGGTGGCGGCGCGTCTTTCGGGAGCTTCCCGCTTTCCTTGTCCAGGACCCATTGATAGCGGGCGTGGAGGTCGTTGCGGCTCATCTTCAACATCGCGTCCACGGAGAGCCCGAGTGCGTCAGCAAAGGGCTTCAGCTGCCGGTCTTGGACCGCTTGGTCAGCTCCGGCGAGCGTCGGAAGCGCCATAAGGATGGAGTTGAATTCCTGTTCGCTTTTCGGCAACGAACTGGGCTTGTTGTCGGCAGTGGCCAGGAGCCCACCGACGAGTGCACCAGGCGCGCCACCCATCAGCGCGCCGGTAGCGGCTCCTGCTGCGTAATCCTTGGCAGCGTCGGGAGTAATGGTCGGAACGTTCCCGAATGGAACCGCTTGTCCCGCAGGGAGCTTCCCGGGATCGATCGCGTGACCAGGCGGCGGCGGCAAAGGTGCGCCCGGCTTCTGCTCAGGCTCTTTGTCGTCACCGGTGAGAGCGTCCAGCGCGCCCAGCGCGGCGGCCATCAGCGCGATCTTTCCGAGCAGGCTGCCCTTGTTGCCCTTGGTACCGATCGCGCCGGAGATCCTTCCGAGCTGCCCGAGGATGCCGCCCGCGAATTGGACTGTCTTCCAAGCTAGAAACGCCTCAAGGACGGTCTTGATGAGAGTCGGGTGATCCTTGAGGAAGCCGGTGATGTCCTTCAGCGGCGGCAGCAGAACATCGGTCCACGCCTTCGCACCTTCATAGAGGCCTTCGAGCGCGCCGGGCACCTTTTGCAGCACGCCCCACCACTTTTCGAGCTGCTGGCGGCCTTCCTCGAAGAACTTCTTCAGCTTCTCCTGGCCCTCGTCAGAGTTCAGGAATCGCGACATGCGGCCAGTCAGCTGCTCGACAGTGCCAAGCAAGCCCGCGCCGCCGCCGGCAGCCTTGGTGACCGCGGTGAAGCTCGTTACCAGATTCAGGACCGTGTTACCGAGATTCGACATCGCAGTGAGGCCCTCATTGATCCACCGCTGAAGGCTGCCGTCAGAGTCTGCTGCGGTGATGAAGCGGTCGAACCGCTCAGCGACCTTTCCGATGCCATCAGCCAAGCGCGGCAACGCATCCGACGAACCAGCCGTCAATGTCCCGATGGCGTGAATGATCGGGTCGATCGCCTTCGTGAACCGCTCCTGCGCATCCTTGGTGTTACCGAGGATGCGGTCCAGCAGTCCCCTCGACTGGTCCGAACCCAGCGACGTGAACAGCTGCTTGATGTTCTGGTTCCACGCCGTCGCGATCCCGCCCATGCCGTTCTTCAGGTTCGGAAGATCGGAGTCGACCAGCGTCTTCAATCCCTCTGAGAGACCGGCGAACATGTTGTCCTGCACCGTGTTCTTCAGCTCCGAGAACTCCGGTTTGAGCGCGATGACTGTCTTCAGGAATGCCTGGGCGTTCGGGGATAGCTTCGCCATCTCCTGCGCGGCAGTCTTCTGCGCGGACGAGGCGTTCGCCGACGCATCCGCGACGGCCTGCTGGGCGTTCGCCACCTGCTGATCGGCACGAACCACGCGCTCTTTCGCCGACACGACCTCGTCGGACTGCTCGACGCCTTTCGCGTTCTCGGTCGCGACCTTCTGCTGTAGGTCGATGTTCCGCTGTCGCGACTCGACCACCCGCTGGTCGGCCGCCGCGACGCGCAGCTGAGCTTCCTCAAGATCGAGGCCGTCCTTGAACCGGCCCTGCGCCAGGTCACGCCGAGCCTTCTTGGCGTCGAGGATCGCCTGCTGTTCCGAGATGGCGCCGCCGCGCTGCTCGATGTTCAGGTCCGTCAGGCGCTGCTTGGCATCCTGGTAGGCGCGCGACAAATCCTTGTGCGCCTGGGCATCGTCGACAACCGCGTTGCGCAGCTGCTGGTGTGCTGATGCTGCGGCCTTGGCCTGCGCGGCCTGGTCGACACCGGCGGACTCGGAGGCCTTCGTGACCGCGTCATACGCTTCCTTGACTCCCGACAGGCCAACGACGAGCGTGCCGATCGACGCGGCGGCACCGCCCATGATGCCCGGCACGGCCAGGCCCGCCTGGGCGACCTGCTGCAGGGAACCTGCGACCTGGGCCAGCGCGGTGGCGATCGCGGGCAGGCTGCCGACAGACAAGGCACCTAGGTTCAGCTTCAGGGCCGAGAGCCCACCGCCACCTCCCCCTCCGCCGCCACCGAGTGCTCCGAGGCCTGTCGTGGTGACGTGAATCGTGTGGTGCGAGTGCGTTTCCCGCCACGCTGCCAGCTGAGCAGATGCCACCGTGGTATCCACGTGGACGGGAATGGTCAGCGGCCGAGACTCTTCCAGCTGCCGCCACTCCGCCAGATGCGCGCGGGCAGTGGTGAGATCAGCGTCGATGCCTACGCCGACCGTCGCCTGAATCGCCTCGAGCTTGGTCCTCAGCTCATCACGGAAGCCGCTGAGGTCCGGCCGGATCTCTACCCCCGTGGAGGCGTGGATTTTCTCCAGCTCGGCCCTGAGTTCGGTCGTGAACCCACTCAGCGAGGGGCGGATGTTGATGGAGGCATCCCCAGCGTCGTATGTCGCCACTAATCCACCTCCAATTCAGTTGATTCCCAAGCGCTCCGCGTTCGCGTGGCCTTCATCGATGAGTGCGTCCAGTTCGCCGCGGACGAGGTCGGTCTGGCGTTCATTGACGATGTCGCCGACCATCAGCGGCCGCGGCATGAACGTGACGTCGCGTGCCTGCATGCGGCCGAGTTGCGCACGGAGGCTGATCATTTGGTCGGCGACGTTGCGAAGTTCCCGCACGACCGGCGTGTAGCCGCGGTGCGGTTCTTCGTGCTCGACCTTGAGTTCGGCGATCTGCTCGGCGGTCAATGACCGCATCCGCTCGAGCATGTGCGGGTCAGTTTGGGCTTTCGCCCACAGCTCGGTGCCCTGCCGCTCAGACAGATCGTCGAAGAACTCAAGGAACTGGTCCCAGGTTCGACCCGGTACATCCAAGAAGTACTCCAATGCGTTGACGCGGAGTACTTCTTGGAAGTCGAGTTGTATTGCGCGCCAGTGGGCGTTGACTACTGCGACGACTCGGGCGTCGCGTTGCCGTTTCCCTCCGCATCCTTGCTTTCGGCGGCGGATTCGAGGGCGGTGCCGTCGACCTTGTTGAAGTCGCGCAGCTCGTTGAGGAACAGGTCCCAGGCGCGAGCGTCGTCGGCGAACAGCGCCTTGCATTCGTCGTACTGGTCGCCCAGCAGTGCACGTTCGATCTGCTCGTGGTAATCCACGTAATCGGGCACCACGCCGCGGTCGACGCTGATCGCGTCACGGATGTTGGCGGTCAGCGAGTCGTAGCTGGCCTTGCGCCACGCGTTGCGGCGGACGATATCCATCGGCTTGATGCTGATGTCCTCAGTCAGCTCATAGGGCTTGTCACCGAGCTGCTTGCGGATCTCGTAGAAGCGGCCGGCCTTGGGCTTGGCGGTCTTGGATTCGGGCATGGCAAAGAGACCTTTCGATGCTGGAAGTGGCTGGTGTTGGCTGGATTTGGTGGCTGGTGGGTGCGTGGCGCCAGCCCGTCACGCACCCACCAGGTCTGAGGTCCGACTACGCGGCCACCGTGACGGTGATCGTGTTGGACTTGCCGCCGTAGGTGGCGGTGATGTCGGTCGTGCCGGTCGCAAGCGGCGTGACCTTGCCCGTCGCGCTGACGGTGGCCTTGGCCGGTGTCGCGGACACGTAGGTGGCGGTCGCGGTGCGGTCCGCACCGATGTTGTCCTCCACCTTCAGCTGCAGCGTGCCTCCGGCGGCCAGCGAGATGGTCGGATCCTGCGGCAGGATGGCGATCCAGTCAGTGGTCGGCGGGGTGAAGCCCGTGTCGTTCTCGGCCGAGCACAGCTCGAATCCGGGCCCGAAGATGAAGAATTCACCCAGGTTGTCCGGGTCGTCGTCATCGGCGACGGTGGTCAGCGTCGGGTGCCACAGCAGGGTGTTGTTCTGCGCCCACTTCTGGTTGTCGACGCCGGACACCTGGGTCCGGTTCAGGACATAGCCGAAGAAGATCGGCAGGGTCTTGTAGGAGTCCTTGCCGAGCAGCACCGTGCGGTAGTCGAAGTTGTCCGGCACGGTCGCGATCGGCGCGTGGATGCCGCCGTGCGCCGACGGCGTCAGCGAGCCGTAGTCGCCGGAGAACTGGAGCTCCAGTGCCTGGCGGCCGGTCTGGCGCATCTCGAAATCGACTGCGATGGACTGCTTGTCGATGATGATGCGGGTCGGCAGGCCTTCACCTGCGGACTCGATGTTGTTCGAGCTGATGTCGAACTTCAGGCCGATGGCCGAGTCCTTGGTGATGTAGCCGACACCCTTGATGCCGGCCGGGATCACCACCTCGCCGTTGGGGCCCTCGATGTTGCGGGTGAACGCGGCCACCCGGTCCGCACGGCCGACGCACACGGCCATGTCCAGCGGTGCGATCTGCAGGGCCTTGCGAGACCCCTTGAACGCCTTGATCGAATTCGGAATCGGAGGCATCTCGAACTTCCTTTCGTGTCTGCCCGGCGGGCATAAAAAAGGCCCCGGCCGGGTCGGACGGGGCTTGGAACTCTGTCGGCTTAGACGCCGAGGTGATCGCTGTAATCCGGTGTGGCCAGCGGGTTGTCGAACGTGAACAGGTACGTCGACGGGATGATGCGTTCGTCGTATTCCTGGCCTGGAATCTCTTCTGGGCCACTGATTTCCTCGACGCCGACAATGGTGACGATGCGGCCATCGCTGGACAGCTCGACTTCGACGTTCTCTTCGAGTGGCACAAGGACGTCGCGGACGAACCCGGACAGCACGAGCGAGTCACTGCGGCTCGTGGTGATCGCGGCGATCTGCACCGGCGCCTGGTCACGACGGACGTTGGCCGCGCCACCGGACCGGGCGATGTACAGCATCCGGCCGAACCAGCCCGTGTCGAGCACGCCGTCGGGGAGCTCGTTGATCACCTCGACGGCGCCTGGGACGCCGGTCGGGAACAGCGGCTGGAAGAGCGATTTCACCGCGTCCTCGGCCGACGCAAGGCCAGGTTGGTACCAGGCCGGAAGCCACGGAATCATCTATCAGTCCCTCAATGACCGGAGGACCTTCTTGAGGTCCTTCGCGCCTTGGTGTTTGGTGGTTTTCAGGCCCTTTCGGCGCGGTCCAGACCGCGACACGAACGCCCCGGTCTGGGTGTTGCGGCGTGACTTGTGGCCGAACTCGTGCGCCAGCCCGTGGGCCGTGCCCTCACCGATCGTCAGCGTTCCGACCCAGCGGTCGTTCTGGTATCCACCGATGCTCAGCCGAACCCGAGCTGACGCCGCGAGCTTGCCGGACCGCTTCGCCACAATCGCCTGGTACTTGGTCCGTGCGAGCTCGGTGACGCTGCGCACCACGTTTTGCATCCGACCGGACAGCAGTATCTGCGCGAGCGCGGGGTTCGGCTTCGGGATGTGGATGTCATCCACGAGGTGTGTTGACTCTCCGGAGCTGGAACCACATGACGCCCATGTCGTCACCGGTGAGCGGGTGATCGTTGTCTGCGAACGGGCCGTCGACGACTGAGTAGACCTCGCCGTTGCCGCGGGTGATGCGGTCTCCGCCTTGAACATCCGAGCCGCGGTAGCAGAACCATTTGCGCTCGATGGCCGTGCGGCGGCCGCCCATGCCTTCTACTTCGACGACGTGTGCTTGGCCGAACGCGGTGTCGTCAACATCGTCCAAGTCGACCGAAGTATCCGTCCCGCCGGCGCGCGTAACGCGCTTCACGCCAACGGTTTCGCCGTCGATGATCTCGATCACGGGACCATCCACGGCTTGGCGCCGTACGTGCCGAGCTTCGGCCGGCGCGGCTTCGGCACCCGCACGCGGTTCAGCTCCTCCTCGGTGAAGCTGATGCCCGGCGCCGTGCCAGGGCGATAGCTGCGGGACGCGATGATCCCGTCCATCTCCTGGGTCTTCGACGTCGCGCCGTCCGGGTTGTTGTACAGGTCGAGCACTTTGTCGATGACCAGCGTGCGGACCCGGCCAATGCGAATCTGCACCTTCGGGTCAGTCGAGTTGATGTCGATGGTCTGTAGCGATGGAACATCGCCCATCAGTTCGTTCTCGACGTCGAGGATGCGCCATTTGATCGTGGTGAGCCGACTCGGGGAGGGTGTCTTCCCGAGCCGGCCCACTACGGCATCGCTGTTGACGAACTTGCCGTCAGCAGGAGACGCGGGAGCGGTCATTCGACCGGGATGCTCGCGTTCCGCAGCTTGGCGACGATGTCGTCACGCTTGTCATCCTCGACGACCTCGACCTTGTCGGGGAACTGCGCGGCGTACGCAGCCCACAGGTCGCGGCCGGAACCGGGTCCGGCCAGCGGAGGCGGCGGTTCGACGCTGCCATTGCCCTGGTCGTCACCAGCACCCGCGTCTTCGTCGCCGGTGTTCTCGTCGCTCTCGTCCTCGTCGCCGGCGCCGTCGTCGGGTGCTGGCGAGTCCGCGGCCCCCTGCAGGCGAGCGATTTCGGCCTTCAGCTGCTCGATCTCGGCGTCCTTCTCGCTGTCGTCGGGCTGGTCGACGGCCGGCGAATCACCGCCCCACGCCTTCGGATTGGTGATCTTCTTGGCCGCCCACGGGGGCGGCACATCACCAGGACCGAAGGAGTGGAGCATGCCCTTCTTGTCGAACAGCGCCACGTGGGCCTGGAGCGCCGCCATCAGGCCGCGTCCAGGACCGACAGGAGGCCGGCATTGACCAGGATGGGCATGCCGGTCGCATCGACGTAGGTGAACTCGCGGTAGGGCGGGCCGACCTTCTCGACGACGCCGACGATGCCCGAGGCGTCGCCGAAGGACATCTCCGACTGGTTGGACTTCGCCAGCTCCAGCGCGGTGGCCGTCAGGCCGAACGCGAAGAAGCCGAGGTCGCCCAGGTTCTCGGGCAGCAGGATGGTGCGGTCCTGGGGCAGCACGCGGGTGTTGACCTTCTCGACGTTCAGCGAGGTGTCGTAGGTCGGCAGCACCACAGGCAACTGCTCGGAGTCCAGCAGCGTGTTCAGCTCGGCCAGCGTGACGCTGGTCCGGCCGGCAGCCGCACCGTGCACCGCGTTGATAACCTCCGCGTTGCGGCGCAGGTGACCGAGCAGGGTGCGACTCATCAGCTGCTTGGCCGCACGGCCGTAGCCGTTGGCGATGCGGACTTCCTGCTGGGCATCCAGATCGGTCAACGGCGTCGACGTCGCGTGGTTGGACCACAGCGTGCCGACGGTCGCGATCTGGTTGGCCGGCACGCCGTAGTCGGCCTCGCCCTGGTATCCACCCTCGTTGATGGTGACCTTGCCGTCGATCAGCACGTCACCCCACGCGAGTTCCTGGCGGTTACGCATGGTGCCGACGAGCCGCTCAGCGTCGTTGTAGGCCGCGCGGACCTGGGCCGCCTTGTTGGTGCCGCCCAGCAGTGCGATCTGCTCAGCGATGCGCTCGTACTCGCCCTTGTTCAGCGAGTCCGAGAACGGGGGCAGCTCGACGTACTTCCCGCTGCCGGCGTCGCGCGCCGATACGTGGATGGCGCCGTCGAAGGTGCGGTACGCGGCGGTCCGGTTGGTCTTGACGAACTCGGCCCAGTCGACCCGGTTGGTATCCAGGTAGCGGGTCGGGAACATGTTGACCAGGGCCAGATTCGACTCGACCGGCACGTTGCGGATGAACGTGGTGAGAGCGTCCGGGGAAATCGGACCATCGAAAACGATTGCCATGATTCAGTCCTCCTTTCTCAGAGCCAGATGATCAGTGGCAGGTCGGCCTTGGCAGCGGCGTCCAGGCCCGAGTTGGCCGGGAGGTTCGCCGTGTTGACCGCGCCGTGGATGAACCGGGCGCCGCCGACCTTGGCCAGCGCGTTGCCGGTGTTGGTGTCGATCGCGCGCACGGAGCTGAACAGCACACCGGCGGCGACCTCGCGGCCGTCGTTGGCGGTGTTGTCGTACGGGCCGTACAGTCCGCCGACGGTCACCTTGCCGACGAGCGTGCCCGACGGGATGTACCCGTTGGCGTAGTGCAGCGCCTTGGTGAACTTCGCGATGTCCAGCGTGATACCAGGAGTGAGGTCGACGCCGTGCTGCCCAACGAGCCACGACCGGTCCTCGACCTGGTAATTGCTGGAGTGAACAGAAATGTCAGTCGACATCAGCTACTCCTTAGTCCTTGATGTAGCCGCGGCGTTTTGCCTCGGCCAGCCCTTCATCGCGGCCGGACTGGGCCGGCGGCGTTGCTCCTGATTGGCCCCACTGTCTGGGTGGTTGGGTCTCGGTGCCGATGCCACCGCCGAAGGCGGTCGCCAGGCCTTTGAGATGGGTGACGAGGGCGTCCCTGTCGAACTTGCCGTCCTTCACGAACGCCATCGGATTGATCCCCGCCATGACGGCTGGTCTCGCTTCTTCGTCGGTCACGAAGTGACTGACGATGGACTCCGCAAGCTGCGGCGCCCACTGTGCAGCGGCCGCCGACGCAGCAGAAGCAGCCGCCTCGTCCCGCGCGGCGGCCAACGCCTGATCGGCGGCGGACATCTGCGCACGTTCCAGCTCGGCATTGCGTGCCTGGAGCTGCTGCGCCTGCTCTGGAGTGATTCCGCCGTACGCCCTGAGCGTGTCGCTCTTACGGCGGTCGTGGAACTTCCAGTACGCAGCCTGTTGCTCCGCGTTCATCTCCGCGATCGGCGTGTTCTCCGGGAAGCCCCTGTCGGGCGGCGGAGTCGGCGCTGGCGGATCAGTCGGCGTAGGAACGGGTGGCGGGGTGGCCGGCGAATCGGGGGTTGGCTGGCCAGTGGCTGGAAATGTCACTTCAAACTCCCTGTCGGGAAAGGGAACCCATGACGGGTCAACCGCCGAACGGCGGAAGAATGTGGGCACGAAAAACCCCGCAGATCAGGCGATCTACGGGGCTTCTGTGCGGTTCTTGTTAGGCGTGCATACGGACGGTGGCGCCGCTGCTTTCGAGGATGGCGTAGGCATCCTCTTCGCTACATGGCTGCCAGTCGCCGGTGAAGGCAATCTTGGCCGTGAGGTCTGGTTTCTCGGCCCACACATGCTTCCGGAACTGGAAGGTCTCTGCCCGGGCGTTGAGGAACTTTTCACGCTCGCTGAGTCGGGCATCGGTGTGTACGCGAATGACGGTGTGCCCGTCTGTGAAGAATCGCATGACCTCTGCCCCTTTCTCCTATATCAACGCTATAGGTATGTGGGAGGACTTCAGTCTAGCCACACGATGTCATCTGGGACGGGAACTGAGGCGAAGATCGCAAACTGCCGGGCGCTGAGCTGGGCTTTTCGTTCCGGCGGCGTAGTCGGGAGCCGCTCTTCTTCATACAGAACATGCGTAACTTCAGCGGCATTCAAGGACGCTGCCGTGTGGATTTGCAGCTCGAATTCCTGGCCTTCTGGCGTGATGAAGGTGTCGTTCCGGCCTCGATAGCCTTCTCGGTTCCATCCCCGAGTGATCTTGGCACGCTGATATCCGGCGTCTTCGAGCGCCTTGCCGATTCGATCACCAGACGCCCAGTAACCGTGTTCGTCGACGACCGCCGTGTAGCGGAGTGAGTCCCTGATCCAGGTGCTTGCTGTTTCGGCATCGACATCGTTGTCCGCGATGATGTCCTGAATCTTGCGGTACAACGACGCTTCGTCTTTGAGCCGGCTGTCGAAGCGCTCGAGCTGGCCGCCGGTGGCGGCGACCGCTGCTGACAGGGTCGCCGAGACTTCCGATTCGGCCGATGAGGCAGCTTCGCGCTTCGCGTGAGCAGCAGCCCGGGCCTCTGCGCGGTCTTCCGGCGAAAGTTCCGGGTGGTCCTTGAAATCGTCACCGCCAGGGTCCCCCACACCACCATTTTGCCGAGGCGGGACCGGCGGCTGGGGCGGTTTGGGCGGTTGCGCGCTGGGAGCGGTTTCGGGCGTCGACTTTGTCGTCTTCATACCCTGTATCGGCTGTGCTTCGCCGGATGACAGGGTGCCCCGCTCCGAAGGTGTTCCCTCGGCGGCGATCCGTTCCCGGTAGCGGGCGATCTGATCCCTATGATATTTGACCTGCGGCGATTGCTCACCAAGCCCGTCGGCACGGAGCTTGGCCAGGTTGGCTTCGAACAGCGGCAGTTGGCGGCGCGCGATCTCGGCCGGGGTCTCATCCAGCACTGATCCGGTACCAGGGCCACCCTCAGCGTTCTTGCCGCGCGGCTTGTACTTGCGCTCCGGCTTCAGCGTGGGCCCGAGCTCGCCGTGATCGTCCTGCTTGTAGCGGGTGCGCTTCAGGTGTGCACGCGACGTCCCGCCTGCATCCCGGTACAACCGGCGCAGGTCCACCGCGTTGAGCTCGTCGGCCGGGTCGAACTCCTCGGTCACCGCGCACGATGTGCACTTGCACAGGCGGTGCATCGGCAACAGCTCGCGCACCGTGTACAGCCTGTCGGACGCCGCGATGCAGAGACCGCATGTGCCGGTCAGCGACAGCTCGGGGTGGATGATGCGCCGCATACCAACGACGGGACTGCCGTCCAGGTTGGCCGCGGCGTTGATGACCTCGGCCTCGGCCAGCCGCTGTGCCAGCATCATGTTGTCTTCGGCGATCGAGTCCAGCCTGGCCAGACCGGCTTCGAGCGCCTGTTCTCTCGTCGCACCCTGCGACTCGAGGTAGCGCATCTTCCGGAACGGCCGGTTCAGTACCTCGACGGTGGTCATGTCGGCGGCGGACAGCTCGACCGGCTCCTGCCCGACGTACCGCACCGATACCCCGACGCGGTCCAGATCGACCCCAGTGGCCGTGAATGTCACACCGGGGGCCCGAACATCGATCGGCGCCGATGGCTGCACTTTGACGTTCACGCCCATCGTGGACAGCAGCAGCTGCTGGCCGGCGACAGCAGCGGTCGCCGTCGCCTTCTGGGCTGCGCCCAGGTGCCGGTAACCGGCCTGAGCAAACTCAGCGATCTGGTCACCGTCGTACGGGTCGACTGGCTCGAAGAGTGACCGCAGAACCCGCTGCGCCTGGGCCACGGCGCGCTGCCGCGCCGCGACGATGCCCGACGAGACCCGCTCGGCCATGTCGACCGCGAGTTCGGACGGATTCCGTCGAGCACGCTGCGACCGGGCGCGCTCCAGCGCTTGCGCCGGAGTAAGCCCGCTACGCGACGGCCGTTGCGGCAACCGGAGTCACCTGCGATCTCTCAACGGGCGTCTCCGTACCCGCAGTGCCCTGATTCGGCGGTTGCTGGGTGCCGTCGAGGATCGACTGAGCGGCCAGCTCGATCTCGTTATCCTCGATCTCGGCCGGGTCCATCTCCCACACCTTCTCGAGGACCTTCCGGCGCGACAGCACCGACGTAGCTTGCGCGCTGGCAGATCCCTTCTCCGCCAACGAATTAAACTCGATGGGACCCCAGTGCAGCTTGATCTTCTTGCCACGGTCCGCGTCGCCGTCCATCGCGAACACGATGCGCCACAACAACTTCAGGCCTGGGCTGACTCGGGCCCGGCGGTCGCGCACCTTGCTCGTCAACGCCTCGCGCAACAGACCAGCACCCTGGGCCGAGCCGTTCGCGTCGTCCGGAGTGATCAGGTACAGCGGCGTGTGGGTGACCGCGGCGAATTCCTTGACGTCGTCCCGCTTGGCCTGCAGCAGCGGGCCCATGTCGGCCTGGTTGCCCTCCCAGAACTGCCAGCCCGCCGGTACCTTCCACACCGCGCCCGGGCCGGCCTTGAAGACCTCACCCCAGTTCGTGACCTGCTTTGTCGGCTGGCCACCGTCGGCGATGACGGGTTCCTCGGTGTCGTACTCGTCCTCTTCGTCCTCGTCGCCGCTGACACCGCGCTGCTTGAACGCCTGGAACTTGGTCATGACCAGGCGTGTCAAGGTGTCGTCGATGATCCGGTCGAGCACGTCGACGTGGGCCTCGTACTCGCCGAGTCCGTGCTTGTTCAGGAAGCGCACGACCGGGATGCCGCCGAGCTCGTCGAGGCCCTTGATCTCTTCAGGCTTGTCGGACAGGCGCTTCCATTCACTGCCGTCGCGCTGCAGGGTCCACTTCTCACCCGGCAGGAACAGGTGGGCGATTTCTTCGTCGGTCTCGACGTCGTACGACTTCACCAGCACCGCTCGCAATCGCGCTGGATTGTCGGGGTCCGCGATGCCGATGCAGCGCCGCGGGTCGATCGCATGGATGATCGGACCGAACGCAGTCGGCACCACCATCGCGTAGGCCTCACCCATCGCGCAGTAGTAGTCGAGCAGGTCCTTGATCTGAGCGGCGAAGCCCGACTCTTCCATCAGCTCGGCCGCCCGGTCGTCGCCATCGGCGGAGTCGTCGATCCCGGTCGATACCGCGAGCAGGTCCATGCGATTGACCACCGCAGTCACACACATCTCGGCGTAGTTGCAGCGCGCCTTCCGCAGCAGGTCCCGGAAGATCTCCTGGAACTCGTCCGCCACCTGCGGCAACGGAGCATCGCCCTTGAAGTACGACCACAACAGGTCCAGCTGCTCATTGCGCGGCCGCGGGTCGCACGGGCGATCAGCCTTGTCCTGCCACCGTTCCGCAGTCGGAGCGGTGAACCGAGCCTGCAGTCGCTCGAACCACTGCACAGGCGCCAACGTAGCCACGGATCACCTCACTCTCACCACTCGACCAGGCCGCTTCTTCGGCAGGTACTTCAACGCATCCATCCGTGCCTGCCACGACAAGATGCCGGCCATGCACAGGTCGAACTTGCGGTCCTTGTGCAGCTTTCCGAGGATGTAAAGCCGCTTGCCGGTCTCCGGCTCAACCATGTTGAGCAGCTTCTTTCCGGCGTTACCGACGTGCCGAACGAGGTCGCCGTCGTCATCTTCGTTGTGCGACAAAGCCCCTGACGCGATCGCATCGTCGTATGCCTGGATCGCCTTGATCATGCGGTCTTGCTTGTTCGTCCAAAACTCTTGAACGATAGGCCGTTTGGTGTACTTGCTGTCCCCGTATCGAGCTGACCACTCGCCTACCGTTGAGTTCCAGTACGGCGGATCGCAATACGACAGCATCACCCGGTAATGCCGGTGCGCGAACCGGACCGCGTTGTCGACTTCCTTCTCGTCGACTTCCCAGTCCTCGGCAGCCTCCAGCGGGCGCTCCTCCAGGAACATCTTCTGCTGCATCCCCGACCGAACGTCTGTCATCACCAGGCCTGTCGAGTCCCGGAACCGGGCGCCGTCGAAGCCCAACGTGACGAAGGCTCCCCGCGGGATGATCTCGCCCGGCAGGCCCAATGCCTTGAATCGCCGGACGTTGAATGCCTGCGCGCCCTGCGCGGTCCAGCGGTTCGTCCAGACCCGTTCCAGATATGTCTTGTCGGCCTTCGGCTGATCCCATTGCGATGCCAAGTCCTCGAGGTCCGTGCGCTCGGCCAGCTCCTCGCCGGAGGCTTCTCGGATCGCCTCGATACGGTCTTCGAACTTCTTCAGGTCCCAATCGTCTGAGGCCTGGCGGTGGAAGTAGAACATTCGGGGCCGGTCGATCTCGCCGCGCTTGATGGCCTCCGCCTCGAAGTGATCGTCCTCCGCCTGCGAGTTCTGGCCCGGCTCACCAGCAGTCGTCGTCGACAACGACCACGGGTCCTGAGCAACGCGCTTACCGAGGTTCGCTTCCATCGTCTGGATGGCGGCCTTATGGTTCGGCAGGTACAGGCGGTGCGTCTCGTCGTACCCCTGGAACGTCGTGCGCCCGCCGTCACGTGCGTTCGGTGCGTTGGCCAACGCGACCGCCCGGCCGTCCGCCTTGCCGTTGGCTCCGATCCGGAGAATCCGGTCCAGTGCGGGGTCGAAAAGGTCTGCGTCGTCGCACTCTTCGCAGATGACCTTCAGCGCGCCGTACGCGAGTTCCTCGACCTGCTCCTTGGTCGCGGCCAGCAGCGGAATGTACGGGTCGACCACCGGACGGCCCGGCGCCAAACCGCATGGCGCATCCTCGTCGAACCCGTTGAACCGCACCGGCGACTCCGGGTGCAGCTCCAGGAATGCGACCAGGGCCATGAACTCGGTCTTTGCCGAGCCCTTCCGCCACGACACCGCGACGCGCTTGAATCGCCGCTTCCCAGCTCGCGGATGGCCTTCCGGCCACACCTCGTACGCGCGGTACAGCACATACCGCCAGTCATCACCGAGTGTGAGCGGCTGCCCTTTGAGGTCACCGGGACCGTGGCACGCGCGCTCCTCGAGGAAGTCGCACAGCTGATCTCCCAGTGTGGGAAACAGCTCGCCCGTGTCCGGTGGGACTATCAGCTCCACCGAACCTCGCTACACAGCGTGCAAATTCGCTCGCGCGACGCGCGGGTCCGGCTTGGCTGGAGCCTTCTTCGCCGGCTCCGCCCGAGTGCGTCGCTTCTCGGTCGACTCGGCGGCGCTCTCGCCCCGCTCGATCTCCCACTGCAACGCACGCCGAGACATCGGCGTCAGGCCACACTGCGACAGCAACTGCCGAATCTCAGCAGCCAGTGCCTTCGCCTCGTTCGGCGTCGCGTCCGGAGACCACATCATGTGCATCAGCCGAGCCGCCATGTACAGCGCATCGATATCCGACTCGGTCCACTCCGGAACCATCGGCGACGACCAGGCCCGCTTCCACCAGTCCCGCACCTGCTGATGCCACCGAGTGCCCTTCGGCAAAGGCGGAATCTTGGCGTTGGTCTGGGGCGTCAGGACAGCGCGGGTCGACTGCCGGTTCCGCCGAGCAAGCAGCGACGGGTCCTTCGGATTACGTGGCATGGCGGGCTCCTATGTCAGGACAGATCAGCTCCCATGTCGGGAAAGATGTTGCGCGGCAGTATGTTTCGCTAGATCAGCGCACGTCTCGGCCCAGGCGCAAAAAATTCAGGATCCGTACAGATCGAAATTCACAGTGCGTAGCGGTGTCCACCTGGGCCCCCGGGGGGAGGGTGGAGGGCCTGGGGGTCGCAGCGTTTCCGCAGGTCAGGGCGTTGCGCGACCGGCGGTGGACTGCTTGACCGTCTCGACGTCGTGGCATGGCCGGCACGCGGCGACGAGCCGGCCGCGGTCAACGGCCTGAGCACGGGTGCGCCCGGTCGCCGCGACGCCGTCGAGGTGGTGCGCTTCGTTGGCCCGCCCGAGGCAGCCGGGATGGTTCAACTGACACAGGTACTTGGCCTTGGCGAGGCAGTCCTCGCGGGCCTTGCGGGCGGCTCGTGTTGAGCCTTGGCCGGTGGTTCGACCTTGCCATGGTTGGTCGTGGTCGTCGCAGTAGCGTTGGCTGCCGGTGATGAGGTTGTCGCAGCTGCCGCGGTCGCCTGGGCAGTGGCGCGGCGCTCGTGGCATTAGAGGCCGGTGTGCTCGGCCAGGTATGCCTGTGCGGACTGCTCGGCGTGCATGTCGACGGCGGTGCCCACTACCTTCCCACTGACGATGACGTCGTCGACGCCGGCGTTCCCATCGCGGGTCTCGATCTGCACTGCGTGGTGCAGGGCTTCCAGGCGCAGGGGGTTCGTACCGAGTCGGGCGGCGCGCTCTTCGAGTCGGGCGAGGGCGTCCTCGAATGCGGCGGTGTCGCCTTCGACTTTGACCTTGACGGTGGGCTCTTCGATCGTGGCCATGGTCGCCTCCGTTTGGGCTGGGTGTGAGGTTGGTCGACAGTGGCTGTCCCGACCTTGCGCGCGCATTTCGATCGTTGCGCCCCTGAGCGGGCTTGTGGACGGCTCGACGCTAGGCCCTGCTCAAGGGGCCGCGGTGCGCTTCCCGCTGCCTGCACCGGGAAAGAAAAACCGCCGCGTCCGGGTCGGGACACAGCGGTAGCTGCCAAAACGATACGACATGTCGCGCGGGTTGGTCGACATCGACACAGTTCCGGATACACACACCGTTAAGGACATTTAACGTTTGATACCTATTGAACTGGCATTTTGCTTATTGACTTCGTCGGCGCCAGGCGTAGTGTCGGGGCCACTATGAGTACCCAATATGACCCGGAGATGGTCGCCCTGATCTCCACGCAACTGACCCGCACTCGCGCCACCTTGCAGCGGCAGCGCCTGACCAACAAGCGCACCCAGGAACACCAGAAGCACCTGATCCGCGACGGCCTGGAGTACGGCATGACGCCGAAGCAGATCGCGCGGCTGGCCGGCATGACGACTGCCCGCGTCTCTCAGATTCGCAACGAGGGTGGCCCGAAGGTCACGGCGTTCGATTTCGATGAGATGGAGTACGGCCCGATCGACGGCTGACATCGCGGTCTCGGAGGTCGCCGATGTTGTAGACCGGCGTCCCGTCGCGCAGGTGGTCGACTCGGATGTGTCCGCGCTCGGCCCATTTTCTGATGGTTCCTGGTTGGACGTCTGCGTAGTGGGCCGCGTCTCTGGCATTGACCCATTCGTCGGCGTCGTACGGGTCACGCGTGGGCACGGCCCAGTAGACGCCGAGTTGTTTGCAGCGTTCGTCGAGGATGTAGAGGTCGGCGGCGGGGTTGACGCAGCGGCCTTGGGCGACGCGCTCGAGGACCTCGCGGTACCAGCCCTGGACGCGTTTGGCTTTGTCTTCACGGGTGTCTTCCGGCCATGGCCAAGGCGTTTCGCTCATTCGTCGTCTGATCCTCTGTTGATCCGGTCGAGTGTTTCGCTGACGGTCATTTGGTGGAGCGCTTCGTGCAGTAGGCCTTTGGTGATGTATGCGGGTTGTGATCCGTCTTTGGGGAATGTGCCGGTTACGCCGTTTCGGTGTCCGCAGTCGCCGATGTACATGGCGCCTATGACGAGGACGTAATCGGTTGGTACCGCGGGTGGTTCCGGCTGGCGGCCTTCGGCGAGCCGGTGCAGTTCCATGACTGCAGAGTCGAGTTGTCGGTAGGCGGCCGCCCATTCTTCATCGCTGCTCACGCTGACGGGCCTTTCGTGTTGCCGGGTTTTTGGGTTGGGCCGTCGTCGCCGTGGCCGATGAATTGGTATGTGACGGTGACGTTGGTGCCGTGGCTTTGCGTGCGGTCGATGCGGTACCAGGAGCGCGCTTGGAGGGTGTGGCCGAGTCCGATTACGTCGGGAAATTCGTCGGGGGCGATTCTGGCGGCACATTCGGTTGCGCCGTCGTGGATGCCGCCGCCTCGGAAGTGGCGGTGGCCCTTGCAGTTTGGGTTGCCTTTGGTGCATCCGTTGGGTGGCGTTTGTGGCATCAGCGCCGGCCTCGTCGGTCGAGGATCAGGTCCACGTATTCGTGGTCGCTGGTGACGTATGCACTGAAGTCGAAGCCTGGCGGCTCTGGGAGTGGGTTTTCGGGTGCGGTGAATTCGTGCCAGTGCTGGTCGATCAGCGGCTGCAGCGGGTTCGGCGGCGACTCAAGCCATCGCCATCCCCGCGGCAACTGTGGTGGATGTTCCTCACGGGTCCGCAATTCGTAGCCCCAGTTGTGTGGTCCTGGCGTCCAATCGATTTCCGGAAGTGGCCGTTCGACTGGGTTGATCGATTGGTGCCATTCGTCGTAGATGATCCCGCCGGTTTGGTGGTGCCCTCGCGGTCCGATGAACCATTGGCCCACGTCGAGTGAGATGTCCGGTATTTGCCATTGCGGCCATACGAGTATCGACCGGAGTTGCTCCATGTACTCGCGGTATCGCTGCAGCCTCCAGGACCGTCGGTGGTCGACGACGATGTGGAAATAGATTTCTGGGCGCGGCTCGGCTGTCTCCATCGCGCGGCGTAGTCGTTCGGCATCCGTCAGGCCGTGGGCGCGGACCGGGCCGATGAAGTCGGAACCATCGCACAGCACGGGGCTGGTGTCGTCGGCGTGGATATATGCGGGTTCATATTGGCCGAGCCAGTACATGCGGGCGATGGCGGCGGTGATGGGTAGTCCGTGCCAGTGTCGGCCGCAGTGCGGGCATTTCGGGTATTGGGGGTCGCCGTAGTCGTAGCCGGTCATCGGTTCGCCGGCGGCGAGTTGTTCGTCGATGAGTTCGTCGATGCGGTCGATGATGTCGCTCATGAGATGAGTTGCATTCCAATCTCGCGCATGGTCTCGAGCGCGCCGGTGATCATTTCGTCGAAGCGGAACTTTCGCGCGTCTTGCATCATGGATTCCCGTGTGGGGTACCAGCGTCGGCGTCCCGAGGGTGCGGTGAGGTCCCATCCACAGAAGAGGATCGTCTTGCCGTTGATGATCATTCGGGCGCGCCGGGCGAGCCATTTACGTCGGGCCGGCAGGTTCGGCGCCGACCTGTGGAAGGCCGGGCGGCTGTAAGTCATCGTCAGGTTGCCGTCGTACAGGCATGTGCGCAGCAGTCCTCGAAAATCTGCGTTGCGCCGGTTCCGGCAGCCTTGGCACATGCACAGCGCCGCGATGGTCCACGGCGAGTTGTCGAGTATCGGGTTGTTGCTCATACCCATTGTCTCCGTGCGGTATAGGGGTGGAGTGCGAGTCGCCAGGTGGTGCCGCAGCTGCAGACTTTGCGGTGCCGGTCGTATCCGGATTCCATGCCGCCGAGGCCGTAGGAGTAGTCCATGTAGGTCACCCATTCGCGGGTGTGTTTGATCTTGTGGCCGCGGATTCGGTGCCAGAGGAGTTTCATCAGCAGCTCCCGGCGTGGATGAGTTCGCATTCGTCGCAGTATCTTTCGCCTCGACGCGGTGGTTCGGGTGTGATGGTGTCGGTGATGGTGGATCGGGATGAGGCTGTGATCTTGTCCTCAGGTTTGATCTCTTCCGCCTTGCGCTGCTTGCGCTTTGGCTTTTCGTAGCGGGGTTCGCGTTTCCATGCCCAGCCGTCTTGGTCGTGCTGGCGGAGGACGGTGGTGTCCTTGTCGGTGGCGATCTTGCGGTGTTCGGCGTCGGCGTGGCCGTCCATGCGCTCGCGGAGCGCGGTCAGGATGATCGTGCCGGCGCCAGCCTGGTCGATGACGGTATCGCCGGTGAGCGTTTCGACGAGCGCGGCCACGCCGTCGAGTCGTGCATAGGCCTCTGCGAGAAGCCATTTCGTGGTGAGTTTTTCGCGTTCTTCGTCGCCGACGAGTCCGGCGAGAAGTTGGTATTCGCGGTCGGTCCACGACGACGGGCCCTTGGCTGTGCACTGGTCGTTCTCGCAGGTGACGATGCTGGCTCCGTCGTCGCGGCCGACGAGGGCCCCACAGTTCGGGCACGGCATGGCGTAGCGGTGGCGGAGTTTGGTCTGACCGAGGTGCTGGCGGACGAGGCCGTGGGTACGGGACAGGCGGAGCAGGACGTCGAGGCCGGAGATGACGGCGTCTTGGCGGGCCTGGCCGCGCTGCGGGTCGGGGTCCCAGCCGCAGCAGTCGTCGCATGCGCCGGCGGCGGCGTAGGCGGCTTGGAGTTGGTCGATGGCGTCGGTGATCTCGCGGGCGATGCCTGTTTCGTCGGCGAGGACGCGGATGCGTTTGGCTCTGGCGACCTGTTCGGCGTGGATGTCGCAGCGCTTGGGTTGGGCCCAGATTTGGATTTCCTGGGGCGGCTGCGCGGCGAGGAGGTCGATGTGTGGTTCGACGATGGCGAGGTAGGCGGCGAGGCGCTGGTGTTCGGGTGCGTGGCTGTTTTCGTGCTGGCGTTCGGCGAGAGAGCCTGATTCTGGCGGGCTGAGCGCCCCGTCTAGCCGAATTTCGGGCAGTTTCCGGTCTCCGTCCGGCAGAGCGGTCCCCAGGGCCTCTGAGACGCAGTCAGCGGCGAACCGGGCCCACTCGACGATGTCGGCGATGAGTCGCTCGCTGGTGGAGTCGATGAGGATGACCGGGCTGGGTGTGGAGTGCACGGGTGCGCCGTCGGCGCGGCGGCGCTCGCCGAGGGTGGCGCGGAGCATCGCGTAGTCGCGCATGAGCCGGCCGATGACGCTGCGGTAGGAGTCGTGGCAGCCGTCGCAGAGCACGTCGGGGTGCTCGGTGAATGCCGGTCGCCGGGTGTTGTTTTCGACAACGCTGGCGCGGCAGGCGGTATTTGCGATGCAGGCGTGGGTCATCGAGTGGTGCCTTTCTCGGCGGCGATTTGGGCGAGGACTGCTCGGCATTTGGCGAGTCCGCGCTGGTTGGTTTCGGTGTGGTCGATGTGGTCGCACACGACGCCGTTGGGGGTATATCCGTCGGTGTCGCATAGCTGGCAGTTAGCGATGCGGATCTGGTTGCGGCGCTTCTCGGCCTGGGTGGTGACGGTGTGCCGGTGTGCGCGTACCGCGTCGGCCTGCTGGGAAGTGAGTCCGGCGTGCGCGGTGCGGGTTTCGCCGAGGCGTTCGCGTTGTTGCCGGGCGCGCTCGACCGCTTCGGCGGATTCGCGGGCTCGGCGGCGTGAGTCGAAGTCGCCGACCTGGTCTTCGTCGCCGTATCGGTCAGGCATCGTCGGTTCCGGTCTTGGTGAGCGCGGCCCGGACGGCAGCCATGCCGCGGGTGATGGTGTCGGCCTGGCCGGGGTTGTGTGCGCAGACGAGGCCGGCGCGGTATCCGTCGTCGTCGCACTCGTCGCAGTTGACGATCGCGAGCGCTCTGGCGACGGCGTCGGCTTCGCGTTCGGCTGCCGCGTCGAGCGCGGCTTGGCGTTGGGCGTCGTCGGCTGCGCGTGAGGCGTTGGCCTGCCATCTGGTCCAGGCGCGGTTCTGGACGATGCAGTCGGGGCACTTCTGGGGCCAGCCGTCGGGCATGTGTTTCGGGCAGAAGCGTGGTGGTGTGTCGTTCGGGTCGGGTTCGGCGGCTTGGTGACGTTCCCCTGTTACGTAACCACTTTGGAGAATGGAGCTGGAGGTAGGAGCAGGAGACGGAGTAGGCCCCGGGTTGGACGGGGGGTTAACCCCTACCCCCCTGCTAACCGTTACACCGGGGGCTAGCGGTGGGGTTACGACAGGGGTTAGAACAGGGGTTAGCGAGGGGGTAAATGGCGGCAACGACGCCGGGTCAATCGCCTTCTGCGCCAGCAGATTCTTGACCGCCTCGCGCTGCCAGCCCGTCGACACGACCACCTCCGGGTCGGTCTTCGCGTCGGCCTCGTTGCGGGCCTTGATCTTCTTTGCCTCGTGCACGATGACACCGCGCAGCGTCCGCGACGCCAGCGCGGCCCGAGCATTGGCCATCGACACGGCCATGTTCGGCTTCTTCCAGATGCCGTCGTGCTTGATCCACGACCGCAGCAGGAACTCCTCGGTAAGGGTGTCGACGATAAGGAACATCTCGGCCGACAGCTCGACGCCGGCCGTTTCCACTGCGGCCGGGGTCCAGCCGCGGGCCAGAGATGCGATGCGGCCCGGGTGCCAGGTTCCTGTGCCGCAGTAGGACAGCTGTGGGCTGGTCCAGAGCACGAAGTACAGGTGTTGCGCGGGCGGGGTGAGGTCGAGCCAGTCGTCGTCTCCCCAGATGTCGAGATTGATCTCGGCGTGGTCTTTACCGGTCGCTCTGGCCATCGGTGTCCTCTCTCGTGCAATCGGGGCTGTGCCCTTGGGTGTTCGGGTGCCAGCCGCACTCGGCGCAGCGGCCCATCTGGCGCAGCTGCTCGGGGGTGAAAAGGGCGGTCATCCGCGGGTCGCTCACGATGCCTTCGATGCGTTCAGGACCTTCAGCGCTTCGCGTTCGGCGTGCGTGTGGCCGCCCAGGATGCCCTGCTCGCCGGATTCCATTGCGTCGCGCAGGCATTCGAGGCGCACTGGGCAGCAGGCGCAGATGGCTTTGGCTTCCCTGGCGGCGACTTCGGCCTTGGCGATGGCCTCGCGTACCGCTTTGCCGCGGCCGGCGGGCGGCGGTGCTGGGAAGAACAGCTCAGGGTCGGCGCCGCGGCAGGCGGCGTGGTCGCGCCATCTCTGGTCGCGGATGGCGGCGCGGCGGGTGAAGGTGACGCTGAGGCTGCTCACTGGCCCACCGCCGCCCGCATCTTCTCGACCTCTTCGGGGTATTCGTCGCGCCACTGCTGCCAGCTCGGGTCGGCCAGCTTGTGGTTGATCCACTCGGGCACATCAGGTTTAGCGGTGAACGGCTCCTCCCCCGCAGCGCACTTCTCGCACTGCTGCGGGCCCGCGATGCCGCCCAGCTCGTCGACCTTGAACGACAGATGACCAGAGCAGAAGAACAGGCCGCAACCGTGCTCACCGCCGTACGGTTCGTCACCACAGACGTACGCGAGGCCACGGTCGATCCGCTCGGGGCAGTCCGGGTGGTCGCACTTCGCGGGGACGCCGTATCCGATGTCCCGCTTCCAGTTCGGGTCGTAGCCGACAGCCCAGCCCATCAGGCACCGCCCAGCAATTCCTTGGCCACGGCATGTCCGCACGGGCCGCCGAAGAATCCGTGTGCTTGGCAGTCGCCGTTGTGGTCGAAGTGGCAGTCGTCGGGGTCGACCAGGTCCGCGAGTGCGGCGCGTAGCTTCTCGATCTCCGCGACGAGCTCCGGCATGAGCTCGCGGGATGCGCGTATGAACGTGTTCTCGCGGGCGATCTGCCTGAGCGCTCCTTGCTCCGCGCTGCCGCCGTACATTGATGAATTGAGTGCTGTCAGCGCGGCCTTGGCGCGGGTGATCACGTCATCGGCGCTCATCGGTTACCGCCGGCAGACTTGTTGGCGGCGAGCAGGATTGAGCCGACAGCGGCCAGGTCGTCAGCGTCGATGCCGAGCCGGTCGTTGATGACGATGTCGCCGTTGAACTCCTGCTCGATGTAGTGCGGCTCCCGCGACCAGATGCAGTTGTCAGTGCCGTTGATGCCCACGGGCTCCGGCAGGTGCACCATGACGTAGTTGTCCAGATCCCCGTCGACTCCGATCGCGTCACCTACCGTCGTGAACGTCGTTCGTATCGCCGCTTCGATAGCGGCAGCGATCATGTCGACGTCAGCGACGGCGGCGGCTGGCAGCGATTCCAGCCGCGGCGCGGGCTGCATGATCTTGGCGTACTGGGCTTGCACCCATCGGCAGTCGCCCATGGCGGTGTGCCGCGCGAACTTGGCCGGGTCGACGCCGAGGGCGATCGAGAGTTGATCCGATGACCACGGCGGCGCGGGCAGTCGGCCGGCGGCGGCCAGCCAGCCCTTCGCCATCGAGCTGATGTCGTCGGGGTGGTAGTGCCAGGCGGGTTCGATTCCGTTCTCCCACAACAGGTCACTCAGTCGTCTGGAATCGAGGTCGAAGCCGGGATTGCAGCCGATGACCTGCGCGCCGTCGGTGATGGCGTGAATTTCCTTGGCGGCTTCCGCGGCGTGAAGGGCGTGCTCGGGCCGGTACCGGGATTCGTAGTCCGCCGCCAGCGCAGCGCCCTTTGTCCCCTGTGCGGCCATCTCGTCGACCCACTGGTCTGGCAGGTGCTTGATCGTGAATTCTCTGGTCTCGACCGGGAATCCAGGGCGGACGCGGATGGCGGCGAATTCCCATATCGGAGCCTGTGGGTCCAGGCCGAGGGTCTCGGTGTCAAGAAAGCAGATATCCATTCAGGCGTTCCTCTCTAGGTGTTCTTCGACGGTGCGGATGAAGTGATCGGCCGCGACGGCACCGTGTTCGCGTCGCGCGAGTGCGGCCTGGTATTCGTTGTGCGCCTCGCGGATCGGCGCCAGACCGTCGACCTGCCCAGCCGCATATCGCTGGCCCGCGCACAGCACCGAGTAGTTCCAGCGGGCGTCGGCTAGGGCGTTGTGCTCGTCGACCGACTGGACGGGATTCTCGAATCCGGCCAGCGGCTCGATCAGCTGCATCAGGTCGTGCGTCCACATCGGGATGAACCGGGGGTGGTTGATCATCGGGCCCCACAGCTGCATGAGGGCGATGTGGTCGTATGCGCCGTAGTAGGCCCACAGCTCGGGCAACATCGCCTCGGCGATCGCCTCGTCACTATCGGCGATGTCACCAACCATGAATTCGCGAACTTCGTTGGCGATCACCCATTTTGGCTTCACGGCGGCGGCGCGAAGGTCCAGGCGAGTATCCCCGAAGCGACCGCGTATCGGGTCGTCCCAGTCCGTTTTCGTCGTCGGCAGATGCGGCACAACATTCGCCCACAGCCAGTCGTCGTTGCAGATCCGCGCGAAGTCGCAGTCGACGTTGACCGCGTAGTACTCGCGGCCGTCTTCGCAGACGATGCCGATCGAGATCAGGTCGATCGTCGAACCGTCCTCGAGGAATTCAGTGTCGTAGCAGTAGACCGTCATCGGTTTCCCTTTCTGCTGGCGTTGGCGTGGTCGGCTAGGGCTTGGAAGAAGTCGCGCAGTCGGTCCGTGGACTTGTTCATCTGGTCGGCGAGCTGGGCGAACGCGGCCATCACCTTTGTGAACGGGTTGGCGTCGTGGCGGTGCTCGACGCCGTTCTCGAAGGTGTAGGCGGTGATGGTCGGGTTGCTGTTGAGGCCGAAGACCGCCATGGCGCGGACGATCTCGATCGGCGGGTACGGCCGGCCGACGTTGCGCAGCCAGTACCGCGCGGCGTCGATCCGGGCACGCATCGGCTTGTCGCGGAAGACAACCCACGGTGCGCGCGGATCGGTTCCCAAGTTGATCATTCGGGCTCTCCTGCCGATGCTGCTGGGACGTAGACGGCGTTGGTACTCCGCGTCTCCCGGCCAGGTGTCCAGCCGTACAGGCCGCAGTCGGGGCATTTCTGACTGCTCCATCGGTTCGCGATGCGGGCGTTCGCGACGTCGTGCGCGTCGCCGTACCCGTCGGGAAGTGGCCAGTCGTGCAACGTGTTCGGACACTCCGAACGCTTCTGCAACAGCGAGTAGTTGCCGCCGCAGATGTAGCCCAGGTTGTGGCGATGCTTGCGCGCCTTAGCCATTGGCTCGCACCTGCTGTTGGTAGTCCCAGAACGACCACTCCGGATCCGGCTGGCCAGCGGCATCCAGCGCGGCGGCCGCACCCCGGAGTAGTGCGGCGACAGCGGCACGCATGTTGGAGCCGCCCACGTCGTAACCCCGGTCGAGCTTCTCGGCGGCCGTCCGAAACGCCTTGGCATCCGTCGTGTCCCGGCCCTTGAATCCCACGGTCGGGACATGCACTGGGAGAACACGGTTGAACTCGGCCATCGTCAGCGCCACCGGATGAAGGCGACGATGACCGCGGTCACGGCCAGAATCACGACGATAAGCACCGTGGCCGCGGGCCAGCCGTGCAGACCGTCGAGCAGTCGGTTGAAATCCATTGGTCAGTCCTCTCGTGGTTGGTAGTCGGTGCAGGCGGGCCACCAGGCGCGGATGTCGGATGATTCGCAGCCGGTGTCCCGCGGGTAGGTCGTGCGCTCCCCGATCTGCAGGGGCAGGTGGCATTTCGGGTAGGTCTTGTTGTGGTGCTCGAGCAGCTCCCGGAAGCGGCATCCGCCGCACCTGAGGCCCTGGCCCCCACGCTCACGCGCCGCGTCCGCGTGAATCCGGATCCGGCCCAGCGGATGCTCACCACGCGCGATGCGGGTGGCCACCAGACGGGCCCGCCGCTCACCACGAGACAGCACCTCTGGCGCCGGCGGAATCGTGTACGCGCTGTCCGGCACATCGAACAGGCCGTCGCTCATGACGCTGACTCTCGGTGTTCGTCGAACAGCGACTGCTGCTGACTGATCGGCCGGTTCGACCAGATCACCTCGGTGCGTGCTTGGTTCGCGCCGTTCCCTTGGCCGGTCATGTGGGGAATCTCGATGCGGTGCCAGCCGGCCAGCGCGGTGTCGTACAGATCGGACGGGTAGCCGGACAGCACCACCGATGCGCGACAGGCCATCAGCGCCCAGAGCAGCTCGACGTGGTCGGCGTGGTCGGGCATGTCGATCCGGTATCCGTTGCCGCCGCCTCGCGTGCTGCGGGTGGCGCCGAGATATGGCGGGTCGACGTACAGGCAGCATTTCGGGTGTACGCCGTACTTCTCGATTCGACGTACAGGCAGCATTTCGGGTGTACGCCGTACTTCTCGATGATTTCGAGCGCAGGCAGCGACTCCAGGCTGACGTGGTGCAGCCGCTCGGCTGCTGCGGCCATGCGGTCGACGTAGGCAGTGAGGTAACCGGGCATTCCGGTCGAGTTGCCGCCTGGGTTGACGTAGGACCGCCAGCCGGTGCTCGATCGCATTGTGCCGCCGCGCGATTGCGTGATCTGGACCCATACGAGGCGAGCGATCTCGATGTCATCGAGACCGGCGAGGTCCGCACCGCGGGTGAGCGCGTGTTCAGCGCGAGCGTGCGGCGTGAGCGCGCAGACGCGGGCCAGCTGCTCTGGATGCTCGCGGAGTACTCGCCAGAAAGTCATCAGCAGGCCGTCGAGATCGTTGACGGTCTCCATCCGGCTCGGCCGCTTGGCCAGCAGAACGGAGAGGCCTCCCGCGAACGGCTCGATGTAGTGCTCGTGGGCCGGCAGCAGCGCGGCGAGCTTCGCGGCCAGCCGCGTCTTGCCGCCGTAATAGGCCATCGGCGGCGCGCTCACGCGACCACGCCCAGTGACTCAGCGACGATCCCGACCAGGTCCCGTGCCGCGGGCGGTGTGACGGCGTTGCCGGCCTGGCGGACCTGCTCGCGCCGGTTGCCGAGGATCCGGTAGTCGGTCGGGAAGTCCATCGCCGCGGCGATCTCGCGGGGCTCGAGCATCCGGAACAGGACGTCGTTCGGGTCGATGGTCGGCCGCTCGGCGGCCAGCAGCGACTGGTGCCCCTTGGTGGTGACGGTTCGCGTCGGTTCGGATGCGGGCGTGACCATCTCGGCGCCGTCGCCCTTGGAAGAGTTGTTCCGCATCAGCAGCGCGTGCTTCTCCACCGCGGTCACTGTCGGCAGCGCCGAGCTGGTCGGCTGGCTGCCGCCCTTGCCGTAGTACGTCGTCACCAGGCCGTGGTGATTCCCGTTGGCCACGACGGTGCACAGCGGGTCGGACACCGGCCGGTGCTTCGACCCGCCGCCGCGCAGCTCCGCGATGAACGGCATGACTGCTACGCCGTCGTTCTCCCGTGTGGTGCGGGTCGGGCACGGGTCATCGGTGTGAGTCGCGTCGGTGCGCCAGGTGCCGCCAGTCGGGACCAACAGCCCGGTCTCGCTGCGGGTGGTCATCGTCCGTGCGGGCTGATCGGTCGGCGCAGCGGCCTTCCCCTCGCGCCCTTCAACGGGCACCAGCAGCGGCGCCCAGTACCGATCGATGCCGGCCCGGATGCGGGCCATGGTCTTCTCGGCCAGCGGCTTGTCGCGGTCGCCGATCCGCGTGCCGAGCAGCGCCCAGTCGATGATGTCGGCGGCCGGCCGGAACGCGGGCTCCACAACCTGGTTGCGGCACTTCACGTTCGGGCACCGGTACACATACTGCGACCGGTACCGGCCCCACGGCGCTCGGTCTGGGCGCTTCCACACCTGCATGGCCCGGACGGGCCCGCAGGTAGTGCATACGGCGTTCGGGCGCGTGACGCGGCGCAGGTCCGGCGCGGTGTTCCCTTTCCGCCAAAACACGATGTAGATGCGGTCACGCGACTGCGGTGCACCAGGGCCGAATACCTGGGCGTGCATCGAGTTCAGGTAGACGATCTGGTGCGCGTAGCCGATCGAGTCCATTGCGGCAAGCCATGATTGGAATGGCGGCCAGCGGTAGACATCGACGACGTTCTCGACGATCACTGCCTCGTAGCGGTGATGTTCGGAGAACCGAACAACGTCCCACATCGTTGCGCAGCTGCGTTCGGCCGCCGCGTCGGGCAGCGTTTCGCCGAACAGATCAGCCTGACCATCGATCAGCTTCTGCCCCCGGGCCACGGTGTGGTGCGTGCACGACGGCGAAAACCATCCGAGGACGGTGCGCGGGAAGTACCGCGGGTCGATCTGCGACAGGTCAGCGCAGCGGTGGTCGGCGTTGGGGTGGTTCTCCGCGTGTGTGTCGACGGCCAGCTGCCAGTGGTTCGCGGCGCACGCCACTTCGACGCCGGGAATCTGCGCGGCTCCGGTGCTGGATCCGCCAGCCCCGCAGAACAAATCGGTCAGGGTCAGCATCACGACTCCAGCTCTGGGCAGGCGCCCGGGGTGCATCCGAGCCGACGGGCCTTGTCAGCGCAGAGCAACGTGTCGAAGCACAAGCAGCGCACGAGGTTCGCCTGCTCTGGTGTGATCTCCGGAGCCTCGCCGAGCGGTTCGGTCTGGTCTTCGCAGGCATTCATCAGCGCTCACCGCATCCGGCGTCGCCCCACTGCGTCCACGGCACGAACCGGTCACCGACGACGCGCTGCAGGAATGGGCTCTGGCGCTTGCACCAGAAGCCCCAGGTGCGGGAACGGCGGCCGGTGACGATCAACGTCCAACACGGCAGTTGACGGCAGTTGCTGCGGCCGTCGTCTTCGTCGGTAATCCACAGAACGACGCGGTGACGCCACGTGGCCGGCCGGAACGCGATCGAACCAGCGCGGCGGGTGCGGTTGCCCTTCTCCGCGATCTCGTTGTAGCCGCCTTTGAGGATCAGGCTGACGAACCACCACGGGTGGTCGTGCAGTGCCCGGTCGTCATCGCTGCGGAGGAACTGGTGGACGTAGACGTTCAGCACCGGGTTCCTGGGGATGACGTACCAGCGGCGCAGGTACGGATCAGCCGGACCGCCGATGACCTGGTGTGGTTGGCCGGACAGGAGGCGCGGGAGCCACTGCCGGGCCGCTGTCGGCTGCTCGCTGGGTTCGCTCATGCCGCGCTGCCGGTCTTCTGCGCTGCGGCCAGCCGGGCGGCGTACGCCAGGGCGCGGCGGAGCGCGGCCGAGTAGGTGTCCTTGCTGACGCCGAGTGCGGCCGCGATCTCAGCGAGCGATGAATCCGGGTGTTGGTGTCGTGCCTTCAGCACGTGCCGGTAGCGGAACGCGGCGCGCGCGTCCCGCACGCTGGTGGGCTCGTGGGCGTCGATGATGTCGATGCCGGCGCAAGCCTGGGCGACGGTGCGTGCCGCGGCGACGATGGTGCGCCGGCCATTGGACTCATGGAGTTCGGGGTGGTTCATGACAGTGCCTTACGGGCGAAGAGTGGTCTGACAGTGGGGATTCGGGGCGGCCTGGGCCACCGCACGATCGGCAAGTTGCCGCGGTAGATGACGCGGCCGCAGTGGCAGAACGAGCCCGGCTCGCCGCCGAACCAGTACGGGTGCACCGCGCCGACGGGGTGCCGGTCGTCCTGGCACCGCGCCCGGGTCTCCAGATCGGGCCCGGACGCGGGTCGCAGGGGGCGCAGCTCGAGGATCGTGGTCATGCCTGCTGCACGACCGCGAAGGCGTACTCGGGGTGCTTGCCTGCCATATGGCGCGCGAGGTCTGCGAACGTCCGGTTGCAGCATGGGCACACGCCGTTGGCGACACGCTTCTTCGTCTTGGTCAGCTGTCCCTTCGCCGCGGCGCGGCGCCGTTCTGTGACCTTGTGTGCTGCGCGCTCGGCGCGCAGGTCTTCGTCCCGGTTCGCGAGTTGCCGTTGTAGACGCGCAACCTGGGCCTTGGCCTGCTCGGTCTCGATCTTCTCCGGGTAGTAGCGGGAGTGACCGTTCGGGCAATACCAGGTCTTGTGGTCATTGCGGCGTTCACGGATGAATTCGTCGTTGAGCGCGAACGGAACTCCGCACTCGCCGCAATGGATCACGGTGTAGGTCTGGATAACTTGGATGGTGCTCATTCAGCGTCCTCCGCTGGTTCGGCGAGCGTGCTACCGATGACCTTCCCGGTCTCGTCTCGGCACGCCCGATAGCTCAGTCCGGGGATGAGGTGCCACCAGCCGCCCGGAAACTTCGCGACCGGCTGGTGGCAGTGCTTGCATTTCACCGACCGGTGTTGGCCGCGTAGACCTTGGCGCCGATCTTCTCGGACACCTCGCCGACGACGACCTTCCACGCGTCGCGCACGAGGTGCTGGTACGGCTGCGGGAACAAGCCCAGCACGAGGTTCCCCTGGTTGATGTTCAGCCGCAGCCAGCAGGTCACCGAGATCAGTGGGTAGTCCTCGTACGGGCGCGCAGCGAAGACGATTTCCTTGGGAACCTCAATGTCTTTGGTCGACGAGGTGGTCTTGCCTCGCACGGTGACCTCTTCGCTGTAGGTGAGGTTCTGGCTTCCGTTCGCGCGGTTGATCCGAGACTCGAATGATCCCTTCGAGCTGGCGCGGATGCTGTCGATGATCTCCATCAGTTCCGCCGCGGGGTGGCTCGTGATGAGGTGGCCGGCGGTCTCGATGAGGTCGCCGAATGCTTCCTGGCCGTGCCACTTGGCGTCAGCCGCGTTGAACAGGGTTGTCCAGTCGGGGTCAGCGACGAACCGCAGCGTCAACCGGTCATGCCGGCGCTCATACTCCTCCACCGCGTCAGGCGAGAGCTCGTCGTAGATGGCGGTGATCTCACCGCGCTGCCGATTGCCCCACACCGTCGACTTGCCTTCGACCAGCTTGCGGCGCTTGAGTTCGGCGGCGAACGAGTCCTGATCGGTCACCACGCGCTCGACGACCGTTCTGGGAGGGAACGCGTCCGGCGCCTCCTTGCGGACGTCGATGACGCGCTGCTCGAGGCTGTGCGCCGCGTTCGCGGTCGCCAGGTACAGCGGACTGTCGGCGACGGGCTCGTCGATGAGTTCGACAGTGTGGTTCGGCAGTTCAATGGTGTTGTCGGACATGCGTTTTTATCCTTGTCTGGTTGGTGGTGTGGTGGTCAGTGGTTGCCGTAGAACATGCCGGCGTTGTCGCGCGACAGGGTGCCCTCGCCGTCGGCGAAGAAGATGGTCCCGGCGGGGTCCTTCGCGGGGCTGCAGGAGACATCCGGGATCAGGGACACCGCGCCGGATTCGAGCGGCTCGACCTTGATCTTCAAGGTGACCGAGCCGCCCTTCTTCTCGGTCGCCAGCGCAGCCTCGACGACCTCGTGCAGCGCCTTCGTCGCCTCGACCTGGGTTCTGCCCTTGTTCAGCTGGGCGAGCACCACCAGGAAGTCGGTGACGTCACCGGGCTGCAGTTCTGTGCTGGCTTCCTGCTGGGATTCGGATTCGGACATGTGTGTTGCCTTTCGTGTTGGGAAGGACGGTTATTCGGACTGCTGCTCGGCGTTGGCCGCCACGAGTGCTGCGGCGTTGAGGATTTCGCGGATCTGGTTTTCGGTCTCGCCCTTCTTGTGCCACTCGTCGAGCTTCTTGACCACGTTGACCAGGTCGACATCGGTCAGATCGGCGTCAGGGCAGCGGCCGAGAATCGCGGTCATGATGTCCGCCTGGTAGACGGGGCTCGCGACGTCGGCCTTTTCCCAGAGCTTGGCCAGGCTGTCGACCCACCGCTGCCGCGTGGCGGCTTCTGGATCAACGGCCGGTGCCGATTCCTGGCTCGTAGCCGACTTCGCGGCCGATGCCGCCTCGCGCAGCGCGGCGACACCGCGGGCCCGCTCCGAACGGACCTTGACCGGCTCGACCTCCCCGTCGATCACCTCGTGGAATTCCGCCGGCTCGTGGACGCCTGAGAAGTCCTGCGGGAAAGCAACTCTCCAGGCCGCGGCCTCGGCGCACTTGCCGATCATGGTCGTGCCCTTTTCGCTCCACATCTGCGTGAGGCTCCCGTTGCGCGTCGTCTGCGCGTACTCGGCGAACTTCACGACGGCCTCGCCGACAACCTCGCCGGCGCAGGTGATCACGCACTTTGCGGCGACTGGTGGGCCGTCCTCGATGAGCACGTCGCGCCATACGCCGTCGCGGCCGCAGAACTGGCGGTGCACGACCGGGCGCGGAAGGCCTTCGCGGCGCGCCGCGCGGTAGCCGGTGACCCTGAATCCGTCGATGCCGACCTGGATCGTGTACTTGGTCTCCCACCGTTCAGGCTCGCCGTTGTATCCGCCGACCTTCGTCTTGCGGCCGATCATGTAGATCTGCTTCTGGAACGGGTCCAGCCCAAGGCGTTTCGCGGTGTGGAAGAACACGTCCAGATCGCCGCGCGTGGCACTCTCGACGCCGAGCTGCTTGAGCCCGGCGACCTGCGCCTCGGTGAACTCGGCCTGGTTCTCCGCAATGGCGAGTGTTGTGGTTGTCGCCGTGTCGATTTCGGTGGTCATGCGATCTCTTCCGTTGTCGTGGTCAGTTCGGGGTATGGGTGGCGCTCGAACAGCGCTTCGTAGTTCTTCTTGGCGATGACGAGGGACACCGAGCCCCGCGTGCCGGGCTGGCGGCCGGCGATCTTGATGCCGTCGCAGACGGCGGTTTTCGCGTTGCCCATCAGTTCGAGCAGTTCTGTCTTGTGGCCGCGTAACCGCTTCTCGGCGCCCTCTGATTCGCGGTGCCAATCGAGCACGCCCCGCGCCAGCTCCGGCGGCACCTCGACCTCGCTGCCGTCGATGTCCGGGTGCAGACGCCGGATAGCCTCGTAGCAGGAGACCGAATCATCCAGCGGCGGCGGTTCTTTCGCCGCCAGGGACTCAGTCCACGCAACGCACTGCTCAACGATCCAGTCGGCAACGTCCTGGTCCCACTCGATGACGTAGATGCGCGGCATTCCGAATTGCGGCCACAGCACCAGGTCGGCCTGGCCGTGCCATCCGGTGATGAGCATCTGGGTCATGACCTGCGCGGCGTAGTCCTGCGGAACCACGCCGGTACCGTCGTCGCCCCACTCTTCAAGCGAGCGAGACTTTTTCACCTCGACGCATCGGCGCTTGCTGCCAATCGACGCCCGGAGGTCGACGGTCGCCAGGTTGCCGAACGGCAGGTCGGGATCGCTGTACTGCACCTCGCCGCGCGAGAGCCGCCAGCCCTTGCCGTCCTCCAGCCCGCGATTCGCTTTGTACAGCCAGTACTCGCGGGCGGCCAGTTCGACGGCGTGGCCATAGTCGAAATCGTCCTGCTTGGCCTCGGAGATCGGCGCGGGCTCGATGATGCCGGCCATTTCCAGCCACAGTTCACGCTGAGACTTCCACCGCGAAACACCAAGGATCGACGGCACTTTCGACGGTGTGATGATCTTGAGCCACTCGAGCGATCCGGGCTTGATGGCGGTCACGCTCCGACCTCCAGCAACTCGGTCCAGTCGGGCCACAACTCACGCTGGGTGCGGTCCAGATCGATCGCGGCGAGCGCGTACATGGCGATGGCCTGGACCTCGTGCGCCGACAACCCAGTGAGGTAACGGTCGACATGCAACGGGTTCTCGTCCTGGATGCTCGCGGCGAGCAGCGCCACTTGCCTGCATCGACGGTCGTGGGTCTGTGGTGTGCCCTCCACGACCTGAAGCGGCATCAGACTGTTCGAGCACAGATCATCACCGGCCGGAATTGTCTTGTGCGCCTTGTACCTCAGTGTGGTTGCGCCGACGCGGCGATTGCAGACTGGGCAGTATTCGCCAGTGGTGTTGATCCGGTAGTCACGACGCGGCGACTTCATGCCTGATGCTGTGCGGTGACGCTCGACCGTACGCTCGGAGATGTTCATCACCTCGGCGATCTCCTGGCTGGTCGCCCCTTCGGCCGCCATCTTTTGGATGCGTGCGCGGCGGTCTCGTATCGCTTCTGATGTCTGCTCGATCACGCCGCCTCCACCAGCTCGTAGTCCGACCAGATTTCCTCGTGCCACTTGGACAGCTGCCGGTCGACGTCGGCCCATATCTCTTCGCAGTCGGCGTCGAAATCGAGAAGCCGAACTTCCAGTCCGACAACGGCCGTGAGGAACTCGGCGTGGACCTCACCGCACTTAAAGGTGAAAGTGACGACGCTCGCGGGGTCAACCGACCTGTGGTCATGAGCCGCCACGATGGCGATTGCCGCGCCGACCGCCTGCGACAGCTCGTGGGCCGGACGCGCCATGGCCTTGGTCATCGCGCTCACCAGACCACCACCGCCGCGTTGCTGCCGCCGACGCACAGCGCCGAGGTCACCACGGCGCCGTTGTTGAATGCGGCCCGGTATCCGGGCTGGCACCACATGTCGTACACGGCATCGGTGACCGGGCTGTAGGCGATGACTTCACCGCTGCCCTGACTGAGATACCCGCGGCGGACGTTGTCGGCGAACGCGCAACTGGTGACTGCCGTGGCGACGCCAGCGCGCCCGCTCGGGCACATCACGAACGGCGTATCGGCGTGTGCGGGGACCGGCACCAGGACGATGCCGATCGTCACGATGGAGAACGCGACGGTGAGCCACAGCGCGGCCCAGATGCGGTCCCGCCAGGTTGGCGGGTCGGGGGGTAAACTACGGTTTGACATGGGGATCCCTTCTATGTCGTGGCCCGTGCCAGGTTGCAGCTGGCGCGGGCCGATCTATCTCTGAAACCTGTTGGTGGCAGCGGTGAATCGGTCCAGCCGAACCCGCTTGCACGGCGGAATGCCGTAGTCGTTGAGTGGTCCCGGGGCGGGAGCGGTGGGGGGTTCGGCGTCGACCGCCCCGGGACCAGGCCCTGACGCAACGCCAGGACCAGCATTGGAGATGAAGAAGTCGATCAGCTCGTTTTCCTCGCGGACCGCCTGCGCGTCAGCCGCCGCCGACATGCCCGCGCAGACCGAACGGTCAAGCGGCCAAACGGTATTGATCCACCACGTGAGGAGCCCGTCGAGGAATCTCACAGCGGCCGCCGCGATCCGCCGGGCCGCACGTCGGCGTTGAGCACGTCGAGTACCGGGGTCATCACCGACCACCGATCAGCACATGCCAACCCAGCCGCAGGACAATGCCCAGCAGCGCGCCCAGTTCGAAGACTCCGACCGCCCCGATCATGCGGACTTCGACGGCTCGTAGCTCTTCGACATCAGCCATTCGTCGATGTCTTCAGCCCGAAGCCGATACGTTCGCCCCTCGCCCACCGCATATGCTGGCAGTTCACCGGCGATGACCGCGTTCTGGATCAGACGATCCGACACCTTGGCGTACTTCGCCGCTTCGGCCTTCGTGAGCCAAACGGTCACTTCGATCCCCCTGTTTTCGATTGCCACACAGGCTTTTTCGACTTTGGAAAGTGCTGAACCTTGGGCCGCGGCGAGAAATGCTGAGTCACTTGCCGTTCTCCTGGTCGACCAGGTCAGCAAGAAACGGCAGACCGGCTGGGGTGATTCGAGTCCGGTCGATCTGCTCCAACCCAGCACAGGAGCCGTCATCTGCAGCTGTCGCGGCCCGATGGAGAACAGCCAGGTCCGTGAAGTCGAACGCGACGATGTACACCTGACCGTCGCGGCCGGCGATCGTTGCGTGGACGCCTTCACCTGGCACGGGGTCGTACGCGTAGATGGTCCCGTCGAGGACATTCGACTGCGCGGCAGTGTCTTTGAGCGATGACATCAGGACACTCCGCCCCGAACTACGGTCAGCGCAGACTCAGCGACAGTGTTCGCGTAGTGCCGGGCCCACACGGAGTCGAAGAGCGGACGGTCAGCTTCGGTATAGGAGCACACCTGAACGACACGGCCGCCAGACAGCTCCTGCGGGTGCATCTCGGGCGCCCGGTCGCGCTCAACGGTGTAGAGCGCCTTCAGCCGCTTGCCGAAACCAGAGGCCTTCGCCTCAATCAGGTCCCGCCTGAGCCCCTTCTCACGTAGGTAGTCATGCACGTACAGCGGCAGGTCCTGCGGTTCGATCTCTGGCGCTTCGCCGAGCGCACGGGCCAGGACGATGCGCCCCTTCGCTTCGAGGTGCTTCGGGTCGACGATCCCGCGGAGCGCCTGCAGGACGCCAGCCTGAGCCTGAGCGCGCCGGGCCAAGTGGTCGAGCTGATCTTCGGTCGCGCGCGGGTTGATGGCGCCGCCCTCGTTGAAGTAGGCATCGAGCGCGTCGGCAGCCTCGGCTTGGAATGCCTCGATGACCGGACGCGCTTCGGACGACACGCGATTTGCGTCGATGGTGGCCAGCCACATCGTGAACGTGCGGCGGTCGATCATCGTCATTTGGTAGGACTTGCCGTCTGATCCAGTCGCGGTGATGAGCACCGCGACTGCCCATGACTTGCCGTCGAGCTTCTTGCGCTGGTTCTCGGTGTCGATTCCGATCGACTCGCAGGCGTGTCGCAGCGAGACCATCGGCTGGCCGTCGACGAGGGTGGCCATGATCAACCGGTCGGTGTGCGGTACCGCGATCGGGACCAGCTGGGTATTCTTCGTGTCTGACACGGAGCTTCCTTCTCTGTTGTCGTTGCCCTCATCCGTTGCCCCGGGTGAGGGCGCATTTCGTTAGGCGACTACGCCAGCGATGTGGCGCGACTTGCGTGGCTCGTACTGGGTGTCGATCACTTCGACCGGGATTCCGAGCGCGCTGGCGATGGCAGCGAGCATCTGAGTGCTTGCGCCGCGATGGCCGTTCTCGATGGCGCTGATGGTTCCGCGCTCGACCGGCTTCGAGAACGTGAACTCTTCGTTGATGTGGTCGCAAACGGCCTGCAGCGTCAGCCCCTTGGCCTTGCGTAGGACGCCGATCGAAACAACCGGAACATTGGCGCTTGGCCTTTGATTGCGATACCTCGCGGCCTTCGTTGCGGCTGACTTGCTCACATGGCCAACGTTAAAGCAAACATAGGGCAAGGGCAACCGTTTTCCGTGGAAAACATTTGTCTACGTGCAGAACGACATCCATGTAAGCAACGTCGCTGGTCCGGCCCGAATCGAGATGTTTGCTTAACTGGGCTTTTGTTTGCCTAACTTTTTCGGCATTGTTGGCGGTATGGACAACGAGCCCCGCTGGGAACAACTCGCAGTAGCCGTGAAGGCCGCGAGGGGTATGCGCAGTCAGAAGGCGATAGCCGACGCAGGCGGTCCGTCAGACACGACGATCAGCAAGATCGAAGCCAACGAATGGCGACCAACGCGAGCCGTCGAAGAGACGCTCAGGAAGCTCGATCAAGGACTGGCATGGGGGGCCGGGACCGCCGCGGGAATTCTGGCCGGCCACATTGCAATCAATCGGGACGCAAAACGGCAGAACTACACCCGCCAGCAGAGGGAGATCGCGTTCCTTGAGCGTCGGGCGTTCATCGAGGCCAAGCCAGAGAAGGACCGGACTCCAGAAGAGAAGGACTGGTTGGTACAGACGCTCGCCGCACGCAACAGCGTGGTTCACCGGGTTCGAGATACACCAGCAGCAGAGTCTCCACACATCGCAACGATGGTCGAGCTGTCATTCCTATCCGACGACGCTGAATCTGCCGCCTCGGGACTGATGGAACCTGACCTGTCGGATGAACAAGAAGTCGAGAACTACATCTGGGAGGTAGGCGAGCTAGTCAGTGCAGTGGAGTACCTGACGCAGGCGGTGCATGACGCCGCGGTCGACGCGGCCGGTTCGGCAGAGCGCCTTCGTCGGATCAAACGGGAGATCCGGAGAGCCCGAACCGGGCCGGACATCTTCGACTTGCTGACCGATCTAGAACGGGAATCGAAACCATCGCGGGAAGCCGCTCAAGACCCGTCCCGTAATGAGCGTTTAGCGAACGACAGTCAGTCGCCGACCTCCGAATTGGAGATAAGCGACACAGGTGGACAGAACCGTCGGTTACCTAGCGAAACTAACTCTCAACGTGATCGTGATGCTGTCGATGCTGACGCGCGCGTCAGTGCCAGCGAAACTGACAGCAGCATCACAGAATTGGGGGAAGATATGCCGTCAGATAGCCGTGCAGCCAAGATGACTGACGCCGAACTTCAGCAGGCCGCGGCAGCGGATCCGCTGTGGGCCGACTACATCAAGACGAAGCGACCCGAACTTGTCGATGACGGCTGGGATTTCTGACATTGCTGCCAGCGTGCACTGATGACGAGTTCGGCATCCTTCCACCGTCAGACAAGCCGTACCGGGCCACTTTCGCCGAAGTACGAACACGATTCGTAGATGAGGCGCCCGAAGATCAGCGGGAAAAGCGCCGGCTAATCGCCACCGTCCTTGAGGTGCACATCACGATGATCCGCAGCCTGTTCAAAGGCCACAGTCCGGTGATTTGGCTTGATGGCGGCTTCGTCACGCACAAACAGTGGAAAGCGCCTCGTGACGCTGATATCGCTGTCTTGATCCCTGCAAGCGCCTACGATCGAGCCAACATGGACAGGGCGCGACCGTTGTGGACTCTGTCCAACGTCACCGCTCAGCTCGGCGACGGCGGACCCTCGGTTGTCACCGATGCATTGCATACTGGTCTAGGACTCACTGACGCGTACGTCGTCAACGCTGACGTGCCTGCCCAGGTCGAGAGGTGGAAGCGCACCTGGTCCAAGGTTCGTGGAGCAGACGGACACATCGTCGAAGGTATGCGTAAAGGGTTTGTGGAGGTGATCGAATGAGCATCGACTACTCAGCAATGTCCGATGACGATCTCCTCAGTTCCGCGATCAAGGAAACTCGGAATGCCGCCCGCCAGCACGGGTGGGATGAGCAGACCACACAGTTCGCCCTCGGCCAGTTGTATGCAGGCACCGTCCAAGGCGACCCCAATGCGGAAAAGATCTGGAGCAAGGAAACAGCTCCGACTCAAGCGCGCCTTGACCTGCATCTGACTGAGGGGTCGGTCGAAGGCCATACCGCCCCAGCCTCCAATTTCGCGAAGCTGGTTGCCGGCGTCGCTGACGCCACCAAAGAGGTCGCCAAGAAGCGGCTTGGCCGTGACAGATACACCTCGTCGCTGCACGTCCGCGGAGTGGGGAACGGTTCAGTCCGTTTGGTCTTGGAAATTCCACCGCACGATGACGACGAGCGGCCCGATTCAATGGGTGAGCTCTCCACAATCGACAGCGAATCACTGCGTCACGTGGCGGCGATACTCGCGAATGCCGATGACATGACTGAGGATTCGCCTCTGGCCGCGCAGATCGGGCCGCTGTCAGGGAAAGCTCGCGACGCGCTGCGCCGGGCTGCGCGGCAGATCGCCAATCAGCACTGGCACGTCGGTGGTCGCATTGAACAGCGAGGGTTTCTTCCGGCTGACATCGCGATCACTCCGGCAGGCGCGGCGCGCCTCGTTGTTGAGCTCAAGCTCGCCAACCCGGAGCCGACTGCAGTCACACTGTTTGGTCGGGTCGACGGCACAATCGACATCGAGGGCATTGTGTGGTTCAAGCCCGAGTCTGGACGGCGTTTCAAGTCTGTAGCGATTGATCAAGACGTCGCCCAAGCCGCGCTGGATCTACAACCAGGACACCCTCGAACCAAGGCCGAATTTGTTGTGTACGAGTCACTTTCAGACAGCGACGACGTGCTCAATCGAAGCTGGGAACTGCGATCGATTGTCGCAGCCCCGCGCGAGCACGGCGAACAAATAGCAATGGAATGAACTGATCTAGAACCGACTGATCAGCTCGAACACTGCGCGAGCCATCCAGGTAATTCTTAGGATGAGGCATCCAGTCACCAGGGGGACTTTTGCGCATCATCATCGCCGCGTTGGCGACCACTTCGGCTCTGCTCATCGCCCCGGCGATCGCTCGCGCGGATGACGTCGATTTCGGTACGAACCGTGCGGCTTGCCAAGCTGCGGAACAGCAGTTGCACGCCGGCGGCAACACGAGCGCGGACTGCTTCGAAACCGGGCCCGGACACTACAAGCTGACCTACGAGCGCAGGCAGGCCCCGAGCTACAACCAGCGACCGGTCTACGCGCCACCTGCATCGGCGCCCGCGGGTGGAGTCCTCAGGAATGACTACGTCGCGTTGGCCGTCTCGACGATGAACAACAGCACGAGCTGGTACGCAACTGCTCCCAGCCAGGACATGGCTGATCAGTTGGCAATGGCCACGTGCATCAACAGTGGCAACACCGGTTGCGTCGTGGCGGTCAGGGCGAACCGAGAATGCGCAGCCGTTGGCGTCGCCGAAAGCGGCCAATTCATCGGCGGATGGGGGCCAACAGCCGCGGCTGCGGCGAACGGCGCGATGAACGCGGCGGCCGGGGTCCGCGTTCTGGATGTTCAGTGCCCCAATTCTCCGGGCAACTAGGCGTTCAATCTTCGTTGTCTTCGTCGAGGTCTTGGGGGGCGAGTAGGTCGGCGAGTTTGGCCATGGCCGCCTTGTGGGCAGCGGCGTCGGCGTCGGCGTAGCCGCGTTGCGTGTCAGCAGTTGCGTGCCCGAACAGTTCCATCCGGGTCTGCTCATCGACCAGCGCGTGGCGCAGCAGCGTGATGGCAGTACGTCGCAGGGTGTGCTGTCGACGGTGAGGCACTCCGGCCGCCTTGAGGAGCTTCTGCCAGGCTTTCTGGTCCTGCGACTGACTGATCGGGGATCCGTCGGGGTGGTGGAACACGAGGTCGTGAGGGTTCGGTCCCGGCAGCGCGCGTAGTTCCGTGAGCGTGTCGTGCAGCGGCTTAATGACGGGGAGTTGGACGCGTTCAGTGCTCGCCGTTTTCGGCCTGGTCCATACCAGGTTGCCTTCGCAGAACTCGTGCTCGAATCCCGCTCGGAAGTCCCAGTGCGCGTCGGGGCAGAAGCTCACGCGCTTCTTCCCACACGGGTAGCCGTCCTCACCTTTCGGGCCGCAGCCGTGCGACTTGGTGAGTTCCTGCAGCTGCCATGAGATGTCGATCAGGTCGCTATCGAGATCGAGGCGTGGCCAGGTGATGCCCAGGACTTCGCATTCGCGTTTGCCGGTCATGAACCCGGTTCTCCAGCGGGCCGCCCACATCTGGTCGCAGACTTCGTCGGCAACGTTCATGATGTGCAGCGCCTCAGACACAGAAAATGCCGGGTGCTTCTTGGCGACGTGCTCGGGCATACCGACGAGCGCGGCGACGTTGCGCTGTAGACCGAGTTCGGCCATGGCGATCTTGAGTGCCGCGCCGAGGGTCTGGTGCGCCTTCTGGGCGTTGCGAGTCGACCCCGGAGCTTCGGCCATGCCGGTCTGGAGCGCCTTGTGCATCTCCCGCACGTGGTCGGTGGTGAGCCGGTCCATCCGCAGATGCCCGATCGTCGGCTTGAGATACAGGCGGACGACGGTGTCGTAGCTGCGGAAGGTCGTCGGGTCGACCTTGGGCTTCTTGATGTTGTTGAGCCAGTGGTCGAGCCAGCGATCCATGCGGATGTTGGTGGCGCCGGGGACGACGCCGGCGTCGAGCTGCTTCTTGAGTTCTTTGCGTTTGGCGATCGCGCCGTTGCGGGTCTTGTGCGAGACGCGTTTCTTCATGGGGCGGCCGTCGATCACCACGGTGTAGCCGGCGACCCATAGTCCGTCGGATGCGCGTTTGAACAGAGTGCCGTCGCCGGGTGATCTGCGGACCATCTACGCCTCCCGAGCCAGCAAACTCATTTTCCGGTCACTGCACCTTCCACTGTACCCCGGCATTTTCCAGAACGTACCAGCAGGTTCCAGATACAACGCTCTGAACTGCATGTTTGACAGAACCACACCGGTCAGCGTACCCCTTGCAAGGGATTATGAGTCCCCGGCTCTAACCAACTGAGCTACCGCCCCATCGCGAAGATCGCGGCCACCATGGTCGCATGGCGCCGCGGGACGACGCGCCACGGGCTGATAATCGGGTCGTAGGGAAGGAACCGCATGGCGACCGACGAGTTGGGCACGGGACTGCCGTGGGTCGACGCCATCGCGGCGTCGTTTCCGCGGCATCCGTTCCTCGAGTTCCACACCCGCGACCTCCCCGCCCTCAACGCCCGGCACGGGGCCCTCGTCGTCGACGACCTCGCCGGGGTCCCGCCGCTCGCGTTCCGCCTCCCGGACGGCACGACCTACACCTGGCACACAACACCGACAGGAGTCGAGGCCACCAGCGGTGACACCGGCGTCACCCTCGTCGAGCTCGACGAGACCACATTCTCGGCGTTCCTGAACCGGCTCCTGTCGGCCTCCGGCGCTGTCCGAACCGACCGCGCACGGCCGGTTCGCGGCACACTGCAGGACTGGCAGCGCTGGGAACCCGCCATCCAGACCCTGCTGACCGGCACCCCGATCTACACCGCCGCGGTACGCGACACTCTCGTCGACCGGGACGGCCGGCCGCTCGATCTGCGCCGGACCTTCACCGCCGGCGACGACCTCGACGACCTGCGCCACTTCTTCCACGTCGCCGGCTATCTGCACATCCGCGGCGTCTACAGCCCCGACGAGATCGCCGCGTGGGGCGCAGAAGTCGAGAAGGTCCGAGCCATGACCACTCCCGGTGATCCGTTCTCGTGGTGGTCACTGAACTCCGGCGGAACCGAAATCGTCACGCGCATCAACTATCTGGGCCGCTACTCCGACGTCCTGCAGGCGCTGTGCACAGAACCACGAACCACGGCGTACGCCCGACTGGCGGGGCCCGAGCTGAGGGTCTGCGACGACCGACTCGACGGCCCAATGGTTTTCATCAAGAACTCCGCCGTGGTCAAGGGCGACGGCGACCTGGGCTGGCACGTCGACGACGGCATCGGCGGGCACCCCGTCATGTGCCCCCTCATCCAGGCGGGCATCCAGCTCGATCACGCCAACGCGGCCAACGGCCAGTTGATGGTGTTGGCCGGGTCGCACCGTTACACCAAGCACTGGCTCCAGTGGGGGCATGAGGGAGACCTGCCCGTCGTCAAGCTCGACACCGAACCCGGCGATCTCACACTGCATTACGGCGACATCATGCACAGCACTCCCCCGCCCACAGCGCCGAATGCCGGGCGCCGAGTCCTGTACTACAAGTTCGCCGAGGAGAAGACCTTCGGCTGGATTCCCGCGGGATGCCACTACAACGACGCCCTTTTCCGCAGCGATGCGACAGGCAAGGTGTCCAGCCGCGCGGCAACACACTGAGGGTGCTCAACGGGCACCAGGCATCATGTTGAGCGTGACCGGCTCTCATTCGTTCGACAAAGCCCTGGACCTGCAGCCCGTCGATGCCGACCGCATGCGTGGCCGGACTCAGCCGGACTGGGCGAACATGGTCGGCCCGTTCGGCGGGATCACCGCCGCGGCGCTGTTGCATGCCGTCGAGCTGCGGCCGGACCGCATCGGCGAACCGCTGGCGCTCACGGTCAACTTCGCGGCACCCATCGCCGACGGCGAGTTCGACATCGCACTCAAGGCCGCGCGGACCAACCGCACCAACCAGCACTGGATCGTCGAAGTCAGCCAGGACGGCGACATCAAGACCACGGCCACCATGGTCTTCGGTATCCGCCGCGACACCTGGTCGGACGACGAGTCGCGCATGCCGAGTGCGACTGGACCGGAGGGCCTCGAAATCAGTGGTCCTCCCCTGCCATGGGTCAGCCAGTACGACATGCGTTTCGTCGAAAACCCTTTTCCCGCAGAGGATGCCCAGCCCAGTGAGTCGTCCCGGACGACGCTGTGGGTGCGGGACGCGAACCAGCGTGGCCTCGACTTCGCTGCCCTCGCGGCGATGTCCGACATCTTCTATCCCCGGGTTTTCCTGCGGCGCGGCGGATTCTTCCCGGCCGGCACCATCTCGATCACCACGTACTTTCATGCCAACGGGCAGGAGCTCGAGAGCATCGGCGGTGATTACGTGTTGGGCAGCGCCCACGCAAACCGCTTCTCGGACGGATACTTCGACCAGAGCGCCCACGTGTGGTCCCGCGGTGGCGCGCTGCTCGCCAGTACCCACCAGATCGTTTACTTCAAGAGCTGAACCCCTCGTCAACGGGTGACTTGTGACGGCGCATGCCGTACTGCCGTCGCGGCCGAGGTGCCGGGGCGGGATGTCGGGTTAGCTTGCTGGACTGTCGCTTTCACCGTCTTCGCCCTCGGGTGGGTAGAGCGTGGGGTGGTGATACTGGTTCGTTCGGGGTTGGCCGACGTCCAGTAGTGGTGGTGGGGTCCAATGGGTGCGGCCGTCGGGGCCCATGGTGGTGGTCCAGCCGCCGGTGTCGGCGAGGCGGTTGTCGGGTCCGCAGGCCAGGGTGAGGTTGGTGATGTCGGTGGGGCCGTCATCACGCCAGTTGGTGTTGACGTGATGGGCCTGGGAGCGGGATGCGGGGGCAGTGCAGTTGGGTTTGGTGCAGCCCAGGTCGCGGGCGAACAGGGCGAAACGTTGAGCGACGGTCGCGGTGCGACGTGCTCGGCCCATGTACAGCGGTTGTTCGGTGTGGTCATCGAAGATGACGAGGTAGTGGTCGGCTCCGGCGGCGGCCATCTGAACCAGGTCTTTGACCGGGAGTTTCGTGCCGGTGTGCGTGAGCGCCATTCCGGTGCGCTTCTCCAGGTCGGTGACGGTGCAGGTGCCGAGAACCGCGACCGGGAAGCCGTTGTGCACCCCGGAGGTCCCAGTGGCCAGCATCATCCGGCCCACGAATTTGAAGGCGTCGTACTGCCGCTGGGCCACAGTGCGCGTGTCGTTGTCGATCTGTTCCTGCGTCGGTGTCCCGGAGCAGCAGGGCTGCGGATCGGCGGGGTTGCACATGCCCGGGGCGGCGTACTTCTCGAACAACACTTCCCAGTAGGCACGGCCTTCCGGATCCAGTTCGGCGGTGACGTCGGTGCGCCCGTCGGGTCGCTGCTTGCCCATGACGAACGAGCGTTTCGGGTCGGGCTCATCGTCGTTGGGTTCGGGCCCGTCCTGATCCAGCCGATACAACAAATCCGCTGCGACTTTGCGGAGGTCCTCGGGCGTCTTGACCCTCGCGTCGGCCACCAGATCGGCCTCGCACTGGGCCATGGTGACCGGATCGGCCGCCCACAGCGGCACCTTGGTGAAGAAGTTGGTGATCACCGCGACGTGCTCGGTGTTGATCGCACCCTCGGCCAGGGCGGCGGCGACCAACTCCCACACCGGGCCCAACGGTTCGCCCGTGATGGCCGAGCGCGGACCGAGGTTGTCGCAGT
>Ga0265327_10000456_pt1 | contig 73362 bp, 70 predicted proteins | sample 41621metaG_FD_202089 | JGI IMG/M metagenome (GOLD analysis project Ga0265327, IMG submission 202089) | Rhizosphere microbial communities from Carex aquatilis grown in University of Washington, Seatle, WA, United States - 4-16-21 metaG | ecosystem: Host-associated > Plants > Roots > Rhizosphere...
ATTAAGAATTAATCAATTATAAGGTTATCCACAAAAAATATGTGGAAACTAAAAAAGAAAAAAAAGTAACAAAAAAAAGAAAAAGGTAATAGTAGTAATAACTGTCTACTTTTTTTAGGACATGACAAGCACTTGACGACGACACAGATGATAATCCTTAAAATCAATACCCATGATTCGCGTGCGGGAACGGTATTAAACTGGGAACGGTTTTACCATGAACTATTAACTATGAACCATGAACTTTGCTTACGTAAACATTATTCCCTTTTCTTTGTATTTAATTTAAAACATGGGTAAGCTGTTTTATTTATTGTTTATAAATCTGTACCCGCTTGGGGCAAGGTTATTGTCGTTGTTTAATAAAAAAGCAGCGCTGTGGGTTAAGGGCAGGCAGGGATTGATGAAACGTATTGCTGCTGAATGCGGCAATGATGCTTCAGTTAAAATTTGGGTGCATGCGTCATCGCTGGGCGAGTTTGAACAGGGGCGGCCACTGATGGAAGCGTTGCGCGCTGCTAATTCATCATACAAAATAGTACTTACTTTTTTTTCTCCATCCGGCTACGAGGTACAAAAAAACTATAATGGGGCAGACTATATTTATTACATGCCCATGGATTCATCAACCACAGCAAAGCATTTTTTTGATGCCGTTAACCCAAAGCTGGTAGTGTTTATTAAATACGAGTTTTGGTATAACTATCTTAATGAAGCGCGTAAGCGTAACATACCGCTGCTGCTTGTGTCGGGCATATTTAGAAGGTCGCAGCCGTTTTTTAAACGCTGGGGTGGCTTTCACCGCAATATGCTGCAATGCTTTACACACTTGTTTGTACAAACCCAACAGGCGGCAGACCTGCTGGTTGAAATTGATATAACTAATGTATCTGTAGCCGGCGATACCCGTTTTGACCGGGTGCTTCAGCTTGCAGAAAGCCATAAGAAATACCCGGCAATAGAAACCTTTTGCGCGGGCAAAAAAGTAATTGTGGCGGGCAGCACCTGGACGGATGATGACGAGGAGTTAGACCACTACACCAACACACATGCTGAATACCGTTTTATTATTGCGCCGCATGATATTGGTGAAGAACGCCTGCATGAATGTGAAACATTGTACAAACATTGCATACGCTACTCAACCTATACAAAAAAGCTGGAGAATAATGAGGCTGTTGATGTTGCTATAAACACACTTGTTATTGATAACATTGGTATGCTTAAATACCTGTACGCTTATGCCACTATTTGTTACGTAGGTGGTGGGTTTGGCGGCGATGGTGTGCATAATGTAGCTGAGGCAGCAGTATATTATAAGCCGGTAGTATTTGGGCCGGTGTATGAAAAGTTTGCTGAAGCAGTAGGCCTTGTTAAAGAGGGCGGCGCTTTTGATGTGGATGATGCCCTTGAGCTGGAAGACCAGCTAAACGACCTGCTTACAGAAGATGAGCTATACAAAAAAGCCTGCGTTGCCGCAGGCGATTATATTAAAACCCGTGCCGGTGCTACCAGCCAGGTAATGGGTTATATTCAGGAGAAGCGCCTTTTAACCAATTGATCAAAATTGCGCACCGCATCGGTATCTTCATTCCAGGCAAGCTTTAGTTTTAGCTCCCGTTTTATCCAAAGCTCTGCCTCGCCGTAATTACTAAAATTGTTAATGGTTTTAATACTACGTTCATACATCGCCTCGTCACCCCTGAAAAGGTCGTTCATAAACACGTAGCGGTCGTTTATACCAATAGCCTTCTTCAGGTCTTTTAAAGGGGACGACTGCAGCATAGCGCCCAGCTCAACATTGGTGGCTTTCAGCCTGTCGTTAAAGCTTTCGCCTTTTGCAGCCATTATTTCGTTCAGCTCAGCTTTATCCTTATGCTGGTGGGTAAGTGTAGGTATATCGGCAACGGGGTCATACTGCCACGCTTTAACCTTTGGCAACTGCGGCAGCGGTGGCTGTACAAACTTTTTAGGTTCTTCAACCGGCGGTTTAGGCGCGTACACTTCAGGTTGCAGCGGTGGCTGCAACACATAAGGCTGCGGCGCGGGTATAGCGGCCGTTTGCTGTACTACCGGCTGTGTAACCTGCGCTGGTTTAGGCTCAGGTTTGGGCCTGTCCAAAACTTCCTCGGTTAAAACAGCCTGTCTTATATATCTTGGCATTACAACGCTCACCTTTTTGCCGGCATTGGCACCCGCGGGTACTTTTTGCTGTAACTCTGCTGCAAGCAATTGTACCGTTACCAACATTTTATCAGCATCCGCATTATCGTGGTATTGTTGCAGTAATCTCTCTATTAATACGCCCGTTCTTTCCATGAATATTATACATTTGAGGATTAAACGTTTCATCCCCAAAAACATTGCATTGTTAAAACATTGTAATTCACGCTTTAACAATGCAGCTTTAATGGGAGATAGTTTTATAAAATTACGATTGATTTTTGTTAATGGTATTAAGATTTTTGTAAAATGTTTATAGAACCAGGTATTATTGGAGAAAAGCGCGGGTGGATCGAGGTGATCTGCGGCAGTATGTTTAGCGGTAAAACAGAAGAACTGATACGCCGGCTTAAGCGTGCAAAAATAGCCAATCTTAATGTGGAGATATTTAAACCATCGTACGACAAACGCTATGATGAGATACAGGTTGTAAGCCATGATGCCAATAAAATACACTCAACACCGGTTGATAATTCGCAGGCTATATTGCTGCTTACAGGCAGTGTTGACGTGGTAGGTATTGACGAAGCCCATTTTTTTGATGCAGGCATTGTGAAGGTATGCGAAGCGCTCGCATTGCGCGGCATACGTGTTATTGTTGCAGGCCTTGATATGGACTACCAGGGTAGGCCATTTAAACCAGTGCCAGACCTGTTGGCCATTGCCGACTTTATTACAAAGCTGCATGCAATATGTGTGGTGTGTGGCAATATAGCCGCAATATCGTACCGTAAAACAAATAACACTGAGCAATTTTTATTGGGCGAGAGAGACCTGTATGAAGCGAGGTGCAGAAAATGCGCAGCGGAAGGGGGACATATTCATAGTTAATAGTTGATGGTAAAGACGTTTATAATGTTATTGGGTTAGTAGTTATAACAGGCTTAATGTTTAAGACCTCGAAGGTTTTTGAGAAACTTCAAGGTCTTTGTTGATTTTTTCAGGTGGCTCATGCAATATACCGAGTTCAAATTGAAGGCCATGAACTATTAACTATGAACCATGAGCCTTTTCGGCACCTATCGTCTTACCTGTGGCGCGTCGTCGTCATCATTAAGCCATTTGCCTATCTGTTCTTTTGTTTTGCCTGTTTTCTTTTGCAGGCGGCCCCACAGTTCATCTTCTTTTCCTTCTTCATATGTCAGGTCATCGTCGGTAAGGTCGGCGTAGCTTTGTTTAAGCTTTCCTTTAAAAACATTCCAGTTACCTTTTAATTGAAGATTGTTCATATAACTTGTTTTTATAGGTTAAATAATATGTTGAGTATGCCAAGTATTGTACCATGCTATATGTGCAGATGTTAAAAAAACGTTCATAGTTTGTTCAGAAGATGTACCTTTTTAGGCCCTGAAGGTTTCTGAGGAATGTTAAAGTTATTTTGCAGTAATTTTATTTCTATAGCGTATAAACAAACTATGCCCAAACTATTTAAAATAATAACTGCAAACCCTTTACGTATTGTTGCTACTGTTTTTCTCTTATTCCTGTTGTTTGGTTTTATAGGCGCGCCTATTGCAGAAATAGGCCACAGTGGTGGGGAACAGACCGGGTTTGCCTTTTTTGCTACAGTGTTTAATGTTGCATGGTACGCTACCATTGCAGCCGGAATAATCAGCGCTTTTTTTTACCGGGAGTGGGTTAAGAAACACTGGATTAGATATGCTTTAGTAATGGCGTTTCTTTTATTTGTTGTTTGTTCAGCAATATTTAGGGGTAATTCTTAACGTATAAGCCCTATCAACCATAAACTTCTTTCCATTGTTTCACTATGTCTAAGTTCGGATTTTTTCCTGCTACTTACCATTCGTATACTCATTTAAAACTTTGTGTTTTTCTTCAGATTTAAACCAAAATGATTGCCCACCTTTGCGGCATTATGAAAATGTGCTTATTGCTGCTGTTTGTATTTGCAGGCTACTGCGTTTTTGGCCAACAAAATGAAACAAAAAAAATACCGGGAAAAATTAGTGGGCGAATAATTGACTCTGTTACAAGCCAGAATATTGACTACGCAACCGTTTCAGTATTTATTGCGGGAAAAGACAATCCTTTAACGGGCACTACATCAGACAGTAAAGGCCTTTTTAAAATTGAAAGCCTTGCACCGGGTACTTATACATTGGTAATTGATTTTATTGGCTACAATAAAAAAACAATATTAAATGTGCCTGTAACAGCGGCAATGCCTGCTTACACGGTGGGGGTTGTTTTTCTTGGCAAAAGCGCCGCTGTTTTAAAAGGTGTAACGGTTACCACGCAACAGCGCCTTATTGAAAACCGCATTGATAAGCTTGTTTTTAATGCTGAGAAAGACCTTACATCAACAGGTGGCGTAGCAACAGACGTACTTAAAAAAGTACCGCAGGTTACGGTTGATATTGATGGTAATGTTGAGCTTGCAGGCAGCAGCAGCATACAATTTTTAATAAATGGCAAACCTTCAACAGCGTTTGGCAGCAGCATTGCCGATGTGTTACAATCCATACCATCAAGCCAAATAAAAAGTATTGAAGTTGTTACCAACCCCGGCGCCAAATACGATGCACAGGGGCTTGGAGGCATTATTAATATTATACTTAAGAACGACAACACAAAAGGCATTAACGGCAACATGTCTCTTACAGCAGGCACACGCATGGAAAACGGGTCGCTTAATTTTAATATGCGTAATGGCAATTTTGGTATAAATGCTTTTGCCAGCGGTAATGCAAGGTTGTCGTCAAGATCATACACAACTTCAAACCGCACTTCTTACGATTCAATTAACAATGCAAATGTATTGCTGCACCAGGACGGGTCATCACAGTTTGTAAGGCATGGTGTTGAATCGGGCGTTGGATTTGACTGGACCATCAAAAAGAAAAACAATATTTCAGGCTCAATAAATTACGACAATTTTGGCGGCAGCGGCAGTGGTATGGTAAACCAGCTGCAAACATCAACCGATGCGGCGGGCGAACTGCTGTCAAGCATTGCATCGCTTAACAGCACGTATAACTCGTTCCTGTATCATAATGTAGATGCCAACCTTAACTATAAAAGAACGTTTGATAAAGAAGACCAGGAGCTTACTTTTTCTGCCAACAGCAGTTTTGGCGGAAGCCGCAACATTGCCAACAACAACCAGTTGCTGCAGCCTAACGATTCACTTTACTACGGTATAAACAGCATTAACCCGGGTAAGGAAAATGAAACTGAATTAACGCTTGACTATGTGCAGCCTTTAAGCAATAGTGTTAAGCTTGGCGTGGGCAGCAAATTTCATTCGCGTGATATAACAAGCTCGTCGGATGTGCTGTCTTACCAGCCGGGCTCAAAGCTGTTTATGCAGGATGATTTTCTTTCAAACAGTTTAACCTACCACGAAAAAATTTATGCAGGATATGCTGAACTAAGCTTTCCTGTATCAACCTGGTTTGATGCAAAAATAGGGGGCAGGTATGAGCGTACTGAGATAGGCTCATACTACTCAAACGCGCAGCAGCAGGCAGCTACGCCAGGCTACAATACATTTGTGCCTTCCATATTTTTTATGAAGAAGCTGCCTAATAACCAAACTTTAAAACTAAGCTATTCAAAAAGGATAAACCGGCCCGATTACCGCGATCTTAACCCGTTTATTAATACCAGCGACCCGAAGAATATTTCGCAGGGCAACCCGTACCTGCTGCCCGAAATTGGTAACCGTTACGAGCTGAGCTATAACCGCGACCTTGGCAGCTCTGGCTCATTTATGGTATCTGCTTTTTATCGCATTTCCGGTCATGACATTCAGCCGTACATCGTTTATTACCCATCGCTAACCGTTGGCGACACCACCTATAAAAATGTAGCTGTTAGCACCAGCCAAAATATTGGTACCGAAAATAATATGGGCATTACCCTTTTTGGTGATGTGCATTTTACCACCAAGCTTGATGTGCGTACCAACCTGTTTGCGTTTTACCGCCACACTATTAACGCGTTAAACCCCGGCCTTAATGCCAACAGCTATAACTACCGCTTTAATATGAACGCCAGCTACCAGTTTACACCCACGCTGGCAGCAGAGTTTTTTGGCAACTTTAATTCTGCACGGCACGAGGTGCAGGGCAGGTACCCATCATTTACATCGTACAGCTTTGCCATACGCAAGCAATTTTGGAATAAAAAAGGCAGCCTTGCCCTTACCGGCAACAATATATTTAGTGAGTACATAAACCAGCGTACAGATGTTAGCGGTCCTGGTTTTGTGGTTAGCAGTATTAGAAAGGTGCCATTTCGCTCAATAGGCATCAACTTTACATGGAAGTTTGGCAAGCTGGAGTTTAAGAAAGACAAAGATGAAAACGGCGATAGCGCCCCTGCACCTGCCCCTGCTGAAGGCGGCGGTGGTGGCAGGTAATTAATAGTTAATAATGGCTGCAGGCTTTAGTTTGTGCGGTTGCTGCGGCTGAATTTATTGGGGTTGCAAGTTTAGCAATAACTTAATTTCTTTCACCAGGTCATCTTCGTTTATCTCATCAAAACTTTTTGCGACCCGTTGCGTTTCACAGGAAGCTATATCTATTATCTAAACAGATGAATGCGTAATTTAGGGATCAAAAAATCCGCTGCAGTTATAGATAATCATGACAAATACCCGCTTTACAAATACTACTATTACCTCAGCAGACGGCACCTCTATAAATTTTTACTCCATTGGCAGCGGGCCGGGGCTTGTTATTGTGCACGGAACATTTCGTTCAGCAACAGATTATGAACAGCTGGCATTAAGCCTTTCCGGTTCCTTTACGGTTTATATACCTGACCGCAGGGGGCGGGGTGCCAGCGGCGCACAGGGTGATGAGTATAGCCTTATGAAGGAAAAGGAAGATGTTGATGCAGTGTTGAAACATACCGGGTCAACTTTTTTGTTTGGCCATAGTTTTGGCGGCGCTGTGGCGCTGGAAGTTGCCTTAAATAATGCCAGGGTAAAAAAACTGGCAGTGTACGAGCCTGCCGTTTCAATTGATAACCCGCTACCCGTACACTTGTTGCCGCCTATACATGCGGCGCTCGCCAACGGCCAAAACGAGTTTGCGTTTGTTGAGGTAATGAAGATACTTAGCGAAGGCTCCATCCCCGAAAGCAGGTTAACAAAAATGGCAGGCGCTATAATTGGGTCTGCCATGTGGCCGCAGTTTCAGCGGTTGTTGGTAACAGTTCCGGCAGAGATATCGGCCATTCATCAAACACATGGCACATACGGCAGGTATAGATTATTAACGGTGCCAACGTTATTAATGTATGGTGCAAACACGCAGCCGTCTGTAGTTAGTGATAATAAAACGCTGGCAGGGGTTATACCTGTAAATAAAACCGCAGCCATAAACGGCGCAGGCCATAACGGGCCGGATATGGAAGCACCAGAACTTGTTGCTGAAGAGCTAAAGGAGTGGTTTAAGTAGGGCATCATTTATTTATATGATGCCGGTCAAAAAAAACCATGGTTTGTTTTAACACTAACCATGGTACATAAAATATATCCGCGTATTTATTTGATTTCTTTTGGAGAATGGAATTGAAACACAGCGTATGCCTTAAAGGCTTTTGGGCTCAGCCAGTTTTTTTGCATGGGCTGCTTCTTTAAGGCCTTCTAAAAATTTTACGGTCTCTTCCAAAGTCTCCTCATTGCCGGTGAGTTTTTTTACAAGGTTTAACAAGTAAGCCTGTGTTTGTAAAATTACTTCTAACGTTACCTGGTTGTCAACAATTTGCTTTTGGTTATCAATTATGCTGTACTGGTTGGCAACAATTACTTCCTGGTTACCTTTCAATGTGTCCTGGTTACCTAACAAAGATTCCTGGTTGGAGAGGATGGTTGACTGGTTGCCTTTAAGTTCCTGCTGGTTTGCCAGAATGCTTTCCTGGTTACCTTTTAATGTGTCCTGGTTGCCCAAAAGTGATTCCTGGTTGGAAAGTATACTCGATTGGTTGCCTTTAAGGTCCTGCTGGTTTGCGAGAATATTATCCTGGTTTGTTTTAATAACATCCTGGTTACCCAACAAAGATTCCTGGTTGGAGAGGATGGTTGACTGGTTGCCTTTAAGTTCCTGCTGGTTCGCCAGAATGCTTTCCTGGTTACCTTTTAATGTGTCCTGGTTGCCCAACAAAGATTCCTGGTTGGATAGGATAGTTGATTGGTTGCCTTTAAGTTCCTGCTGGTTTGCGAGAATATTATCCTGGTTTGTTTTAATTGCATCCTGGTTGCCCAATAAAGATTCCTGGTTGGAGAGGATAGTTGACTGGTTACCTTTTAGTTCCTGCTGGTTTGCGAGAATGCTTTCCTGGTTACTTTTTAATGTGTCCTGGTTGCCCAATAAAGATTCCTGGTTGGAGAGGATAGTTGACTGGTTACCTTTTAGTTCCTGCTGGTTTGCCAGAATGCTTTCCTGGTTGGTTTTAAGGCCATCCTGGTTGCCAAGAATAGTTACCTGGTTTTCTTTAAGGCCATCCTGGTTTGTGAGAATTGTTTTTTGATTGCCTAATATTATTTCTTCAAAATTTTCCATAATGGTGTGCTTTTGGGATGGTTTAAGTTAGTGAAAAGGTTGTATTAAAAGGTGTAAATTGTTTTGCAAGATAAATGGGGCTAAATTTACAACTAAAGTATATAAAACGGTAATATGCAAATAAAAAAGCTGCCATGGCTTTACTTATGTTTTTTTATAGCAGTTATAACTGCCTGGTTAAGCTATATGTTTTATACACATAGTTTTTATTTATACCTAAAGCATTATTACGCCCTTATTACTATGATATTCGGTTCGTTTGTTGCTGGTTCAAGCCCTGAAGGCAGCGCAGCAATAGCTTACCCTGTGTTTACACTTTTTTTAAAAATAGCCCCGCCCATTGCCCGCAATTTTGCGTTTGCCATTCAAAGCATTGGCATGACGTCAGCCACGCTGCTTATATTAAATTTGAAAATTAAGGTGGAGTGGAACTATATAAAATTTGTTACGCTGGGTGGGGTGTTTGGGCTGGTGTTTGGTACCTGGTATGTGGTGCCGCTAATATCCCCGCCGGTAGCCAAGCTTTTTTTTGTATCGTTATGGTTAAGCTTTGGCATTGTGCTTTGGAACGAGAACCGCAAGCAAAACAGAACGTTTTTTGATGCTATACAGCGGTTTGGAAGATCGGATATCGGCAGGCTTATGATACTCGGTTTTATAGGGGGCATTATATCATCCATTTTTGGCACGGGTATTAACATTTTTTCATTTTGTTTTATGACCATCTATTATCGTATTAACGAGAAAGTGGCTGTGCCATCATCAGTAATAATAATGACCATTGAAACATTGCTGGGTGTTTTTATTCACGCAGGGGTTGTTAAAGATTTTCAGCCACAGGCATTTGAAATGTGGCTGGTATGTGTGCCGTTTGTAGCCATTTTCGCACCCCTTGGCGCTTATGTAATTAATAAAGTACCGCGCAAAACGGGGGCTGCGTTTTTGTCTGTTATATTGGTAATACAATTTTTAGGTGCCATGTGGGCAGTAAAGCCCAATGGCTGGCAATTAGTAATGTGCCTGGTGGTACTGGCAGGTGGCCTGGCTGTTTTTGCCTGGATATCAACACTGCAGCGCGACAAGCATTTAACCAAAGAAAATTTGTGAAGAAACCGGGCACTGCCTATTTTTTTGTATAAAGATCAAGTGAGCCTTACAATTTGCCTTTTTTTAAAAAAAAGTTTGAAAAACATGATGACGGAAATGGGTTTTCTATATATAGCATAGGAACCATTGGTTAACAGGATAATACTGATTTTAATTGAAAACGGCATTTTAGATTAAGATACCTTTTTTGAATAAATAAATATTAATATATTGAAAATCATTTAGTTATAAAAAATCAGCATCCTCCTTTTTCCTCCTTTCGGTTCCCTAATAGGTGCACTTGTATGAAAACTTTTGAAGGCACCAGCTTGCGGGAAGCCTGCCCGGTGGTAAACCGCGCGAGGCTGATGTTTTACTAAAATTGCCAACATCAAGCAGTGCCGACAGCGGATTTTTGTTGTAGTTGCCTTTGCCAACGCCCCTTGAAACGGCATCAGTATTTACGCCTTCCTGGTTAAATAACTGGTCGGCATTTATAATAGCCTCGTTTGTGGCAAGTACAAAAAAATTGTCTGTGCCTGTCGGTGCTGTAACCCTGTAGGGAATAAAAATGGGCATTGTGTCGTACAGCTTTTCTTTATCGTACACCGGCAACTTGTTACCCGTATTGCCATTGCCGCTAATGGGGAAGTAAAGAGACATATTACCGCCCTGGTCAACACCAAAAACATACACGTATTTAGGCGTTATAGATGCCTGGTATTGCACAAAGTCGCTGTCTGCTACAATTACCGGCCTTACGCTATCGCCAACAGCATATTTGCCATTGATGGCGCGTTTGGTTGAAAGGTTTATAAACTCAAGGTGAAAGGGAAATATTTTTTCTGTGCCCTGGGGCGATTGTATAACGTTGAGCCAGCCCCTTAACTTGGATAATTTTTGTGCAGTTAAAAACAGGCTGTCTGCCACTGATTTTGAGGAGTTAACCTGGTATTCAAAACAGTCAGTAAACAAGGGCATTGATTCCAGGCTATCGGCGGTTTTTATCCGGCACTTTCTAAAGCCATAGGCAGGCAGGTTGTTTTTGCCAAGCTTGCCGTACAGGCTGTAGTTGGCAGCATCTATGTTTTGAACGATGTTAATGTTGCGGTTGGGCTGAAGGGTATGAATAAATGCGTCTGACGAATCTTTTGACACGGGTATCTCAAAATAAAGCGTGCCCCCTTTGCAGAGCGAGATGATTGATTGTGCGGTAACATCTTTTAGTTCCTTTGGTTGTAAAGTGTCAACCTTGGCAAAGCATTTGCCGCTGTCAAAAAAAATGGAAACATAAGGGCTTTGGCCTTTAAGGTTCTCAAGCCAGGTAACTTTACCTGAAGTTTTTAATTGTGCAGCAAGCTTTGTAATTTTTGTTATTTCGTCGTTACTGTATTGCGATGCGGGAATATAAACATTAAGCAGGGGTATATCGCCACTGGCCCAGTTGGTAACTTTAAAAAGATTACCGGGTTTAATTTTGGTTATATCGCCCTTAATAACGGATGCTTCGCATTTGTTTACCCCGGTTACATTATCTACATGCAGTTTAAAAATGGTATCGTTTTTATCAGCATCGTTAATAAGGCTAAGTTCATTTTCTTTAAATAACCCCAGGGCCCAGCCGCCTTCTAAAACCACTTTGTCATCTTTTACCTCTATAACGGGGATGGTTGAATAGTCCAGCGCTTTGCCTTTGCTTATGCCAAACAACGTTTGTGACTGGCGGCCGGGTAAGCCCTCAATAACAGGTTCCTGCGTGGCGCCATTGTTTTTCATGATAGCCCTTGCCGACATAAATATGGCCAGCGCAGAAGCATCAGCCGGTTGTTGGCGTAAAGCTTCAGCCAGGGCCATGGTAAAAGCGCCGTGGGGAATATAATTTGTAGCATCAACGCATTCAAGCAATTCAGATGCGTATTCATCTGCCTGGCAGGCAGAAAAAATAAGAAAATTACCACCCGCTCTTGTTTCGGGCGGTGTGGGTGAGGAAGGATCTTTTGCATCCCAGTCCTCAGCCGGCATATAACGCAGCTTGCCTGGTTTAATATTGGGCCCACGCGACATAGAGCCGCTGTGGCAGCAGTCAAGAATAACTGTAAGCTTAACCTTTTTATCAATGAAGGCATTAAAAATTTTAGATAGTTCCTTGTCCCTAATATCCGGTACATCTTTTTTCCATGCATCAGCAGGTACAATGGTTTCATCCATTTTGTCGGCCTTGCTTGCTGACAGGCTGTTGCGCACCTGACTGCCGTGGCCGCCGTAATAAATGAAAGCAACATCGCCCGGCTGGCAACGGGCGAGCAGCTTATCCATGCCAGTTAAAATAGCCTGCCGCGTTGCTGCTTCGTTTGTAAGCGTATCAATAACACCGTTGAAATGAAACTTATCTTTTACTATACCGTACATAGCTTCCATATCGTTCACGCAACCCTGAAGGTCGTTAAATGCCAATGGGCTCCTGCTGCCGGAAAGCGCGGCATCTTTAGGTGGCGCATAGCGGTTAATGCCAATTAACAAAGCGTGCTGGCTTTGGCAATAAGGCAAAGCATATATAAAAAGAAAAAGAACAGGCAATATTTTCTTCATACAAAGGCTTTTGTAAAATTAATACGGCTTCATTTTTTAGATGTTTTGCCTGACGATGCTGGTAACGCTGCCGCCCCGCTGCCATAGCGTTTTTGTAAAACTTGAGAACCTACGTTTAATGCAGGGTCAGATGTAAATACAATTACCTTATCAACAAACTTTGTTTTAGATGTTTCTTTTACGGAAACGTTTATTGAATAAAGGCCCTGGCCGTAGCAGCTTTTTATAAGGCCATTTTTAGTTTTATAAAACCCTGAAGACCTTGGCACCATAAAGCTTTCGCCAACCAGTGGGGGTTTTGTTCTTGTTAACGAGTCGTAATACTTAACGCTTTGCGGGTTATCTGCGTTGTAAAGCGGGGCATTACGCAGCGTAAAAACAAATTTGCCTATGGGGTCGTCGGAATGTATTTGCCCGTCGTCCCCCCGGTACGATGTCGTAAAATTAATTTCAAAGTCCATGTTCAGCCGTTCAACATTTTTTGGCGCTTTTACTTTTGATTTTAGTATCATAATACTGTCAAGCCGTAACCTGAATATGCCGTTGTTCATCATTTCATCCATAAGGTCTGCGGTGGTATCAAGAATAAACTTGGCCATAAACACGGTATCAGGCTGCCTGTCGTGCCTTTTTACAAACCTTACCACTTTAAAACCATTAAACTGCAGCCCCACCGGGTCAATAGCGCTGGTTGATATTTGGTTATAAAAATAGTGGTCTCTTTCAGCAAAGCTGTATTGGGCCGTATAGCGGTTTTTTCTGTCGTCAATTAATTGCTGAATGCCTGCAATGCCTTTGTTTATCAGGTAGCCGGCCAGCAGTGGTATAAAAAGGGCTTTTTTGCCTTCGCTAAAGTTTGAAGGTTCCTGTACTGTTAACGATCTTGCAGCAAGGCTTTCGGAAGTATCAACAATTAATTGAAGTTGTTCCGGCGCCGGTTTTGCTTCGGAAGCGTTTTGAGCTTTTAATGCGCTGGTTAATGTAACCGCTGCAAATAATAAAAACAGCCGCATGCGTTTTACCATGGATGTTTGCTTTATAAGATTAATATATCAAGAGTACAAATTTGAAAATAACAGACCGTGGTGTTGATGCAGGTTGCGGGGTTCAAGATAATAGTTTTTGGTCTTATTTTTTAAACAGGTATTTTATTTGTTACAAAAATTAATAAATATAGCCTGCGTTGTTAGTTGGCATAAGCACAGGCAGGGTATAAAACCGGGCGACACTTAAATTTATCAATTGATTTTTTATTGTTAATTTCAAACCTAATCTTAAAAAGCTTTATGAAACAAGCCTGCTTTTGCATTTTGGTATGTATGTTTTTTTTAATTGCAGGCAGAGCCCAAAAAATTCAAAAAAATTACGTAAAGGATTCTATAGAATGGGCTTTGTTGAAAGACGCCGCGGAAGGGTATGCATTTAACTATAACGATAGCTTAGACAAGGCATTATTCTATGCAAAAAAAACGGTAGACAAAGCAGGCAGCGTGTTCGGCAAAAAAAGCAAGAATTACGGGCTAAGCCTGGTTGACCTTTCATCGGTTTACTGGTACCTGCAAAAGTATGATACAGCTAAACTGCATGCCCAAACAGCGCTGCTTGTAATAAAAAATGCCGTTGGCCTGCATGATTCTGATTACGCCACTGCATTGAATGTGTATGCTATTGCCGAACAGAAACTTGGTAACTATAATGGCGTTGAAAAGGCGTTTAAAGAGATGCTTGCCATACGGGAGCAAATATTTGGCCAAAATAGCCCCGACTATGTGCAAAGCCTTAACAACCTGGGTAATTTTTATATAAGTATTGAGGACTTTCCTGCTGCTGAAAAGAATTTGAAGATGGCGGCCGATATTCAATATAAACTAACCGGCAATGATTATTTCTACAGTATGCAGCTTAGCAACCTTGCCTACCTGTATGTGCAGAAAAATGAGTTTTCGCAAGCGGAGCATTTATACCGGCAGGCTATTGCCATTTTAGATACTACGATGGATACTACAATGGGTATAATAGACCCGTCGTATGCCGAAGCGCTGAACGGGCTGGCATCTTTATACACCAGCATGAATAACTACAGTGCAGCAGAAAATGCGCACAAAATAGTTTTGAATGTGGTGATGAAATTATTTAACCGGAAGACCCTTGATTATGGTACTACCAGCATTCGCCTTGCAAAACTGTACATTAATACCGGTAATTACGATACTGCCTTTGTGCTGTTAAATGATGCTGCCGAAGTGTACAGTAAAGAAATAAAATCGGGCGATAGTGTTTTGTACCCTGAGTTGTTTGATGAGTTCGCCCATTTATATGCGGCCAAAGGCGACCTTGAAAAAGCGGCCCTTTATTATGGTAAGGCCATAAACGTTAAAGAAAGAAATGGCGACGATAATACACCATCTTATGCTACAAGCCTTAATAACCTTGGGGCGTTAATGGTACGCAAAGGAAACTATACAACTGCAAGGCAATACCTTGAAAAAGCAGCCGGTATAAGGTTGAAAAAAATGGGCTATGACAATCCTGATTATGCGGAAAGCGTAAATAATATGCTAAGCCTTTATTACGCCCGGCAGGATGGGGCTAACTGGCAACAAAGCATAAGGCCTGCCATAAATACATGGCAGAACAGTGTTATGCACCTGTTGTTGTCGTTTGGGGAAAATGAGAAGGAGAATTACCTTGGCAACCACCTGCAGGCAAGGGATATGTTCCTATCCATGCTTTACTATTTTAAGCAACACGGGAATGTTGACAGTATTGGCAATGTTTATTTTAAAATGATAACTGCCTTGCAAGGCTGGCTTTTAACGGGCAGCCAGCAGTTAAATGCTGCGGTTGTTAATGAAAAAGACAGCCTTGTTCTTGACTTGTATAACCAATGGATATTTTTAAAAACGCAGTACTCAGGCGCCGTAAAATATAATGAAGAAAAGCAAAAGCAATTGCATCTTAATGCAGATTCGCTGCTGTTGAAGGTTGAGCAGGTTGAGATGAATTTGATAAGCAGGCTGCCTGCCCTTCAGGATGTGTTGAAGAATACCGGCAGCAACCCGGCAGCTGTTGCCCGCAGCCTGGCGCCCGGCGAAGCGCTGGTAAACTGGGTATCGTTTAAATACATGAACCCGCAGGACTGGACAGATTCAGTATTATATGGGGCTTTTATAATACTGCCGGGTGATACAACTGCGCATTTTACTGCTTTGTTTGAGCAGCGCGACCTGCAAAAACTGCTGGATCATTATCATAACTATGGCGGAAGGGGCATCGTTTTTCTTAAACCTTCCATGCCAATGTACAAAAACATTGATTCAGCATTATACCGGTTAATATGGCAACCTTTATTGGGCTATATAGGCGGGGCAAAAAAAATATACATGGTTCCTTCGGGTTTGCTTAATAAAATAAGTTTTTCAAGCCTTGCAGATACATCAAACAAACCATTGCTTGAAACTACCGAACTGCATATTTTAAGTAATGTAAACGACATTGCTAAAACTTCCGAAAGAAATAAGCCGGTAGCGGAAAAAATTAGCCTTTTGGGCGGCGCTTATTTTGACGGAGAGAATAGTACACAGCAAAATGCAGGTTACTGGCAATACCTGCCCGGCACAGCAAAAGAAGTTGGCCAAATTGCACAACTGTTTAAGAACAGGGCGTGGCATGTTATATTAGATACGGGCTTAGCTGCCAATGAAGGAAATTTCAATAAAGTTGCGGGAAACGCCTCTCCTTATATATTGCACATTGCCACACATGGTTTTTATATTAAAGACACCGCTTTGCCAACCACCCACCGCAGTGCAGGGTTACCGCTACTGAGGAACGGCTTTTTGTTAAGCGGCGCAAACGTATTTTGGGGCACAGATAGTGTTGCCAAAAATAATGAGGATGGTATTGTAACAGCGCAAAAAGTGGCTAATCTTAATTTTAGCGCAACAAGCCTGGTTACGCTATCAGCCTGCGAAAGTGCGCTGGGCGATGTTAATAACAGCGAGGGGGTTTATGGCCTGCAGCGCGCTTTTAAAATTGCCGGTGTGCAAAATATGCTGATAACGTTATGGCAAATACCGGATGTAGAAACAGCGGAATTGATGAACTTTTTTTACCAGGAAGTGTTGAATGGGAGAAGCTATTATACAGCGTTAAGAAATGCTCAACTGGCCCTAAGGGCAAAATATCCCGATCCTGCAATATGGGCGGGTTTTGAGCTGATCGGCCAATAAAAAATAATGTCGCTCTATTTGTAATGTAATTAGTTTTGAATATATTGTAATGTGATCCGGCCTATACAGTCAGTACCGTAGTACGATCTAACTTTTAAAACAACTGTTCATGCGAATAATTCTACCTGTAATGGTGGCTGTTTCAGCCATTATTAGCCTTAAATGCCGCGCACAAACCCATAAGTTAAACAGCGACTCCGTTTATAACTTCTTTAGAGCGCAAAAAAAAGGCACTTTATCGCCCAATACCCAGGGCGCACAGGGGGCCGGCGGTGATTTTGATTGCATGGCTACTATTGGCGACATCTCACCTGGGGCAACCCTGTGCATTAACAATCTTGATGGAGTAACTATTAATGCGGGCTTTGTATTGAACGGCCCAACAAACTGGTACTACGGCACATATACATGGGTAGTAACGGGTTACAAGGCCGGTTATTCTTCAGGTACCTTAGTTGCATCTGGTGTTGATCAAATTACTGTAACAAAGCCCGGTATATATACGATGGCCACTGAAGACGGTTGCTGGGACCAGGTTTTAATTACATCAACAGTGCCTGCTATTAATATGGCCACAACAACGTGCCCCGGTGGCAATGTTGCACTGACTGCGCCGGCAGTAAATGAAAATACATTTGCAGGCATTGTTGCGTACCAGTGGTATAATGGCACCGCGATGTTGCCGGGTGAAAATGGAGCCAGCTATAATGTTACTAAAACCGGTAATTATTATGCCCAAACAACAGATGAAAATGGTTGTGTACAAAATGTTGACCCTGTTGCGGTAAATATTTATACACCGCCGGCAAAAATATCAATAACAGATGGTAGCTGCGGGCAGGGTAATTTGAGTATTGATAATAGTGCACAAAACATTTTTCCATTACAGGCAGACTGGTTAAGGAACGACACTTTAATACAAACATTTAGTAATGAGGGTACAAAGGTTGCTGGTGGTAACGGCGCAGGCAACGGGCTAAACCAGTTAAACCAGCCATACGGAATATTTGTAGACAGCGCGCGGAATATTTACATAGCAGACCATGATAATAATCGTGTAGTTAAATGGGCGCCCGGTGCGGATGCAGGGACTATAGTAACAGACAGCGCATCTCTTAAAGTCTTCGGCGGGGGTAACCCTACCGATGTATGGCTTGATAAGAGAAAGAACATTACAATAGCCGGCGAACGGGGAACTATTGTAAACCCTTTTGATGTTAACCAAATATCTCACAAAAGCTTAAATGCAGACCTTGCTGCATTAACGTATGATAATAACGGGAATATTTATATTTTACCAACCTACAACCCGGCATCAACAGACACCACGAATATACTTTTTGAAAAATGGAACCCGGCTTCCGGCAACGATACAATTATTGCGATAACTGACAGTTTATACTTAGCTAATAAAAAAAGGATAAGCGATACGCCTGTGGAGTTAAGTTACAACGACTACGCTTACTACCACCCCGTAACGAGAACAAAAGCATTTTGCATTGACAGGGCAGGCAATTTTTATTTTGCGATCAACGATTTTCTCTATTTCGCCCCGGATGGCGACTCGCCCGATGTGACCGACGTTAAGACTTGTGTCCGCATCGTAAAATGGGTGCCTGGTACAAAATCGTTAGTTACCGTAGCAGGTGGGTTAGGCGCAGATGGTAACCCGCTTATTACAAACCTGAACTCTTTTTGTGTTGATGATGCCGGAAATATTTTTATTGCTGCTGACACTGGCTTGTTTGTTTGGAAAAACGGTGCTGCTAACAGTACAGCTATAACTACAGCTATAGAGTTTTCAAAAGTAATATTTGATGCTGATGGCAACCTGTATGCTGCCGACCATACAGACGCCAGCGTACTACAGTTTAGTAAAGCAGATATAAGCCAATTTATAACAGGCGCTAAGCCGCAAATTACGGGTACTATTGTGGCCGGCGGCAATGGCGCCGGCAAAGCATTAAACCAGCTAGTAATACCTGCAAGTTTGTTTGTTGATGCTGCAAAAAATGTATTTGTAAACGACTATGATAACGACCGGATAGTGGAATGGGCGCCGGGCGCTACCACCGGGAAAAGAGTTATATCCAACGTTTCCATTTTTATCAATGGGTTTAACCCGGGCGGGGATTTTGTTATTGACAAGAACCAAAACCTGTTTATATCCGGCGATGCAAACCTTACAAAAGTTAGCCTGGCCATAAAATTTTATTATTATCCGGGCGCTACCAACAGCGTTACAGGTGGTAACGACTCTTCTTTGTATTTGGCAAGAGACATAGGGTTGGAAAAATGGAACCCGTACACAGATGTTAGCAGTACGTTTACCACTGCGCCTTTTATAAACGGCATTTTCAGAGATTCGGCAGGAAGTATTTATACAGGATCGAACTTTACAAATTCCCAGCTATTTTACCTGGGCAGGGTGGTTAAATATAGCGCAACGGGCAGTACGCACAGCACTGTTGCAGGCGGAAACACTTATACCCAAATTGGCGCGGCTGGTGGTGTTGCGGCAGATAAAAAAGGCAATGTTTATGTAGGCGATATTAGCAACAACCAGGTGCAGGTATGGAAACCCGGTGCTACAGCACCCAATATTATAGCAAGCGGTTATACCCCGGGTGGTATTAAACTGGATAACGATGGTAATATATATGTTGCAGACCAAACAAATAACCGTGTGATGCGCTACCCTGCCATGGTTGTAAACTCCATAAATAATATTACACCGGGTGTTTATAAAGCGGAGCTTACCTACCCCGGCGGATGCGTTGTTACTACAGACAGCCTTATTGTAAAAGCCTGCCTGTTGCCGCTTCAGTTTCTTAACTTTACAGGGCAGTTGCAAAAAAATAATACGGTGCTTAACTGGCAAACAGCGCAGGAAATTAATACAAGCTATTTTAATATTGAGCGCAGCATTGACGGTGCACAATTTAGCAAGGTTGGCAAAACACCCGCCTATAACAGCAACGCCAGTAAGAACAACTATGCTTATACTGATGCTAACGCGGCCACTTTGCCTGCAGGCAAACTTTATTACCGTTTACAGGAAGTTGATAAAGACGGGGCCTTTAGCTACAGTAAAATAATATCCATTAACCTTAATGTTGCGGGCTGGAGTTATACTGTTAGCCCTAACCCTGTACGAGACCTGCTAAACGTGCAGCTAAAAAATATATCAGGCCAAACAAATTTTGCAATAACCGGCATAAACGGCCAAAGGCTAATGCAGCAAACATTTACCGGCAGTGGTAATATTACAAAGGCCTATAACATAGGTAATTTAGCCGCCGGCACCTATGTTATACAGGTTACCAACAATGGCACAACGCAACAGCAGAAATTTACGAAGCTGTAAAAATAAAAGCACTGCTGGAGTGGTATAACCGGTTTATCACAAGGCAGCCGTCGAGTAAAAAATATCATTTAAATAATAACACCGTTCGACTGGGGGAACCCTTGCGAACGGTGTTTAATACTTTTGACCCCTGCGACATTGCAAACTTTTGGTGCGGTACGCATTCACAACAACACTGTTCTTATTTCGCCGGGGCAATCTCCTGTATCTTCTTTTCAAACGCAACAAATTGAACGTCTAACTGAGCCTTTATGCGGCTTTTTACCTTTTCGTCGCGTATAAAACTGTATTCAATACTGTTGTATACAAACTGCTTAATGTCTTTATAAGTTATGTTTTTATAATGGCTTGCCAGCAACACATACTGCTCAATTAAATTGCTGCGTAGTACGCCGGCATCGTCAGTGCTAATGGTTATGGGCACATTAAACTGTTTGTATAACGTTATAGGGTGGCGGTCGTCTTGTACTTTTAAAATAAACTGGTTGCTATAAAGGTTTATTTCAATGGCCACTTTATTGGCGGCCATATATTTAAGCAGGTCGTAACAATCATGCTCATAAGGCATATCTACACCATGCCCAATACGGTTAGCCCCGGCAATATGCACAGCATCGTTAATATGCCAGGTAAGTTCTTCGGGTTTAACCATGCCTAAAACAAGCTCGCCGGCATGCAGGCTGCATTTAACATCTTTATACTGTGCTTTAGCGCGGCAGTATTTAAACATCTGCATGTGCAGCCAATAGTCGCGCATACTTATATCATTGTTCTCAGGTGCCAAAATATTCACGCCGCCTATAAGCTTGCTCGTATCAGTTGAAGCTGCCTCAAAAGCAAGTACCATTTTTCTGAAAACCAGCGTAGGGTTAATAACCCGTACAAAAGCCAATTGGTATCGCAATGTAAAATCTGCATCGTCCAGCCCAAGCCTGTAATGTATGTCAGTAATATATTTAATGTTGGCTGTTGCTACAGGTTTTAAGGGGTTAATAATGGCATTGTAAATGGTATCTAATATGCGAAAAGTAAGTGCATCGTTATGCGTGGTTTCTGCAAACAGCAACTCATCATCAAAATTGCCTTGTGGAAAGGCTGCTGCATCATCGCCCCAGGCACCCGTCATTGTTTCAATATAATTTACATGCTCGGTTTTCGCGCGGTTTTTCATCTCCACCAAACCTGCTTCAATAGTTTTGCCACTGGCAATGCTAAAAAGGGGGAAGGTTTCAAAAAATAACTTGTCTGACGGATAACTAACACCATTATAATCTTTAACCGACCATATTTGAACCAGTTTTTGTTTGTAAGCATCCAACTGGCCAGCTTTGCGAAGGGTTGAGAATAATTGCCAGTCAACGGAGTTGCCCGGGGTTGCTGCAACTTCAAGCGTTTTTGTATTAATGTAATAATCGTTATTAACTACATAGTCAATATATGTTTCGGTATAGATAGAACCTGTAAGATGGTTGTGCAGGTCGCCACCCTTGGGCATGGCTGCAAAAAATGCTGTTAAGGCTGCTTTATTATTGCGGATGCCTTCAAGGTAATTATCAATAACCTGCTGTGCGTTTGCTGTTACCGCAAAAACTGATATAGTTATTAATAAAATGTAATGTTTGACAGAATACAATTGCCTGGCGGGAACAAAAGGTAAGTATTTTTTTGAAGGTTGCATAACAGTTATTAAGGACGCCAAATATAGAAAAATGAGGGTAGAAAGAAATTATTTCTTTACCGCCTTAACTATATGCAACAATACAGGCGCTATAAGAAACGAGAATGAACTGCTTACCTGCATCTCTTGTTCTTTAAAAGCAACAGCATAGTCTTTTGTGTACCTGAGGTCTGATATAAGGGCAACGCCACCCGGCTTTAATACACGGTAAATTTCAGCGCATGCTTTATCCCGCCCATGTTTGGTTGGTATGTTATGCAGGCAAAGATTTGACAACACATAGTCAAAAGAACCGTCGGCCAGCGGCAGATTTTGCGCGTCAGCGTTTAAAATGGTTATCCTATCTTTTACTTCTTCCAGTTTGGCATTAGCCATGGTTGCTGTAATGTTATTGTTGGCCATGTCTTTCGTGTTCCAAATATCAATGCCTATGCTTTTACCTGTGGTTAATTTCTTTGCGGCGCCAATCATCAGAAGTCCACGGCCGGTACCAATATCAAGCACCTGTTCATTGCCCTTCCAGGGGAGCATGTTAAGCATGCGGTCCCTATGGCGAAATTTTTCAACCCTTATATACATCACTATCAAGAACAAAATGATTAACCCGGTAGGGGCGAGAGAAAAAATAATGCGTGCTGCCGCCCGGGCTGAGCTATTAGCTGACGTATATAGGAGTGCAGCGGCAATAACCGCAACAATAAATACAATAACAATCGCAATGCCTGTACGCGGCGCATCAATGCCGTAGTCAGGCATAGATTTTCGCTTATGGGAAGACATATATGCTGTTTTTTAGACTTAGGGTAAGTTAACAAGAATTAAGAGAGGGCAGAGGGAAATTATATGAACGGCGGGCTTCACTTATATTCACTTAGTGGCTTGTGCTAATCATAAACATCTTTCCTGTGCCCAACATTAATTATATAAACTGTTAGGATTTTGTAACTAATAGTATAAATTATTCGATAGGCTCCAACGCTTACGCGAAAGCCAGGCCTTCCTTTTAATTTTTAGACCCGTGCGGCCTCGGACTTGGAGCCAGGTCTTGCAGAACAGCAATTATATTTTCATAAAAAGAGGAAGATATTTGAGCCAGTTGCTTTTGTGCCTGTTTTTCAACTACAACCTGGTACATTATTTTTTCTTTTTGCGGGCTATTTCAATTTCTTTTACGGCGACCTCCAACGGTACAAATTCTTGCCTACGTGACATAGCTTTATCATATGCCTTTACATCCCGGGCATCATCCAATTCTTCAAGAATCTTATTATAGTACTTTGATTGATAGTACAACGGCAATTTTTTTTCCATTGGAATCCGTCAAGAAATTTTCTTTAAAAAGTTGCATGGGTATTAAATTAATTTGCCTGCCCAAAGTTAATTAAAAGCTATTAAATAAAATAAGACTGCTCTTTCTTAAGACCATTACGCAACGGCGCTTTCCAGGGCTACAAAATTTACCAGCTCACCGTTTTTATCAAAAATGGGATAGCCGTCTACATGGCAGTTGTACGCGCTGCCATTCTTCCTGTAGTTAACAATAACGGTTTCAAAATGTGCATGAGTTGCAACGCCTGTACGTATAATGTTGCGTGTTTCTTCAGTAGTCTCTTTTCCCTGGAACATGGATGGTGTGTTGCCAATTACTTCATCTGCTCTATAGCCGGTCATAGTATAAATATTTTCGGTGGCATATATAATTTGCAACGAAGGGTTTGTTATAATTACCACTTTGTCAAGCCATATTAACGCGAAGGCGGGCAAAACGGGCGGCATATTCCATGCATACCGGCCTTGAATAATTTTTAACTGCTGCAGGTCACCAGACAGCGTCAGCCGCCTTTTGTAACCGTACATAAAAATATCCCAGCTATGCAACGGGGCGTTACCCTGTGCGAGGTGTTTTTTTGTAGCATTAATCATTGTAGTGCCATTTTACACGTGTTTGCTTAATATTAAGTTGGACCTTACGGATAAGTTAATAGTCTGCAAAAATTGTTCCTGCATGGATTATTGCACCTTAAATTTTGCCAGCCTGTACACTGTTTTAAGATTAAAAGAATTAAGGCGTTGCCGGTTTAACAAAAGCCTGTAAGGTTGCGCCTGTTGAAACGAACGGCTGCAAAAAAGAGAGGAAGTAGTTCCGCAAACAACTACCTGTATAACTGAAAAGGGTTGCCGGTTTACTTTGTAAGGTAAACCGGCAACCCGTAAATATTATAAAAGATATAAAACTAAATGTCTTTTACTACAAGCCTTGAGAACTCAGACCCGTTAAATATTTTTGCAAGGTTAACATCCTTAGATCTTTTCCATGCATCAAAATTTATTGAAGTAACAATGCGCCAAAAGTTTTTTGCTTTAAGGTCTGCATAGTCATTGCCTGCTATAAAAATGCCGTAAATGGTATTACGCTTTTTAAATTCAATTTTTACCTGCTGGCCATCTTTTACCTGCTGTTTATCAAAAAATTTCTCTATTTCTTCATTACTCATAAACGTGTGCTTTTTTTAAACGTTATAAAGGTTATTGCCGGCACAAATGCCAGCAAACAAAATATATAAGCAGAAACTGAAAGAGAGCTTTAAAAGCCCTCTTTACTATAAGGTTGTATGTTACAATTACCACCTTTTGTTGCCGCCGCCGCCGCCAAATGAGCGCCTGTCACCGCTTTCTTCCCTTGGCCTTGCAACAGTTACATTAATTGATCTGCCGGCAAAATGAGAACCATTTAATTCTTTTATGGCTTTTTCACCTGCAGCATCATCCCTCATTTCAACAAAACCAAAACCTTTGCTACGGTTGGTAAGTTTGTCCATTATTACCTTTGCAGACGATACTTCGCCATAGGTATTAAATAATTCTTTCAACTCGGCATCAGTTACTGTGAAGCTAAGGCTTGACACATAAATGTTCATGATTTTTTACATTTGACTTTTTAAAATACTTGAGAAAAAAGCAGAGTAAAATAAGATTAACTGTCAGCGGTGTGGCTAAGCGGAAATTTCACTTACTGAGGTGCTATAAACTCAAATTAACGGGGCAAAGGTAGGATTTATGTTTTATAGAACCGTATTTATTTTGGGAATGGTGGCAGGTGTGCCGGTATAAAACTATAATGAATTGTTAATGGGGTGGTTTTAACCGGGGCGCAGAGCTTGCTAATGGCAAGATAGTTAATGACTTACAGCAAGCAATATGGTACAACAACCTATGTAGTGGCAGGTGGCAATTGCCATATTCTATAAGCCTTTCAAAGCCTCGCTTACAACCTCTTTTTTACTGCGGCTTATGGGTATTTGGGTACCGTTATCAAGCAGCAGGTAGCCGCCATCTTCTTTCACCCAGCTTTTAATATATTTTTTGTTTACCAGGTGGCTTTGGTGGCAGCGAATAAACCCGTATGCCTTTAATATATCCTCGTATTCATGTATAGGTTTTGAAACCAGCAACTTCTCACCATCGGCCAGGTAAAAGGTTGTGTAGTTGTTAGATGATTCGCAGCGTATAATATCGCGCGTGTAAATAAAGCGCGTTTCTTTTAATGTAGTAAGTGCAATGCGGTGTTCATCTTTATTATGCTGCTTATGCAGCAGTTGAATAAGGTTTTCAAGCTTCAGGTTTTCCTTTTTCTTCAAGTGTTTTTCAAGGGCACGGGTAACGGCGGCTTGCAGATCTTCAATATTAACGGGCTTTAACAAATAATCAACCGCGGCAAACTTAACAGCCTGTATGCCATACTGGTCGTAAGCAGTAACAAATATTACTTCAAAATCATAACGGGGCAGGCTGCGCAGCAGGTCAAAACCGTTTTTTCCGGGCATTTGTATATCAAGAAAAACAAGCTCGGGCCTTTGCTCCAAAATAATGCGTTTGCCTTCATCTGCACTGCGCGCAACGGCACATACCTCTACTTCAGGGCAGTAGGTTTTTAATAACTGCAGCAGGTTATCAAGGTTATTTTTTTCATCATCAATCAAAACAGTTCTCAGTATCATAGCCACCAGTTTTTAAATAGCAAATGTGCAACTGTGCCACCACCGGCATTTGATTTTATTATGAACGAAACAGATCGTTCGCCTAATATTTCATTCAGCAGCTTAACCCTTTCAGCAGTAAGCTTCAGGCCGTAGCCGCTTTGGGTTTCACCAACAGGCATTCCTTCACCGTTGTCTGTTATGGTAACAGTCATGTCATTATGTTGCTTATTAAAATTAAGCAGGATGTTGCCTTTATCTTCAAGATTTGCAACACCGTGCTTAACAGCATTTTCTGCCAGCGGCTGCAAAAGTAATACAGGTATATTTGTGGACGATATGTTGATCGCCTCATCTACATTAATAGCATAATTAAACCCAAAACGCAAGTGCTCAAGCGACAGGTAGGTATCAAGCATATTTATCTCTTTGTCAAGGCTGGTCATATCCTTCTCGCCGCCGGTAAGCGAGGCACGCATAAGGCTTCCAAATTTTGAGAGATAACTATTAGCGCCTGCAATGTTATTGTTGTTAATAAGCCCTTGTATGCTGCTTAGCGAGTTGAAAATAAAATGCGGGTTAAGCTGTGAATGAATGGCTTTTAGCTCAAGGGCCAGTTTGTCTTTTTTTGATTGGGCTTCAGCTGTTTTTCTTCGCTGCCTGCTTAGTGCAAACAATACAACTATAAAACAGAAAAAGACGGCTATTAAGCCGCCTGAAATTATTTTAAAAAATGTTGTTTGGTGCCATGCCGGTTTTATCTCAAACGGGTATTCCGTTATATTATGCCGCTGCCCGCTAAAGCGCATTCGCAAAATAAATCTGCCCGGCGTAAGGTTGTTAAGCCATATTACGTTGTTGTCAAAATCGTTCGGCTTCCAGCCGGTAATTATTTTACCATCTTTCTCCACCTGGTATTCCAAAGCATCTTTTTTAAAAATGTCGCCACTTAAATAAAATATAAGGCTGGTGTTACCAGCATCAAGCGTAAGCTTTTTAGGCAAATGGGTTGATGAATCTATTTCGCTTGCAGCATATTGATTTTTCCATTTTTGTATTTCTTCACCTGAAAGCCCGTGATCCCAATTATGCTTTAAGCGGTTTAAAAACCCGTTTAGTTCATTACTGGTGTAAATATTTTCTATAGCCGGCTTCGTATTTTTCCAATAAACCAACGCGGCTGACAAAATTTTTGTCGCTCCTTTTTTTCTAAGTTCAACAGTAATATAATTGCCCCAGGTTGTTTTATAACCACCTAAAGCGCCAAAGTTTTTTGTAAATGTTTCAAGCTGCAGGTCGCCTTTGGTAAAATGGGTAATCTCACTCCAGGGGGCAAGCACCTCTTTCATGTTCTTAAGTACCCTGTATTCGTATTTCGAAGCATTTGATGCAAAAACATTGGGTACATAAAAGTACACTTCTGCTGAATCGTAAGTGTCAAGTTGCCGGTAGTTTTCCGTTTGGGCACGGTAACGATAATCAGATGTTGAGATAGCTAAATCCAGCGGTGTGTTCTCTATTAAGCCGTACTTGCCGTTATAAGGTATGGCGGTAAGCACAAAAGGCTCTTTGGAGTCTTTGGCAGCATAAGAGGTTGAGTAATTATTTAATTCAACCCCTGCCGCATCTTTTTGTGCACGGCAAACAGTTGCGTAAAACAACAGTGCTAAAACGAGCATTTTTTTGTTCATACATTTTAAATTTAGAACAAAACTGCTAACGCTGCCGCTTTAAAAATTTACTGTTGTGAAACCTGCGGAATTGGGTGTGAATTGTGCGCAGACATTGCGATTTATACAATATACCACCTGCTGTCGTCATCGGTTGAGTACGATAAGCCATTGCTCATTACATGTACCTGTTTGCCATTGGCACCGGTAAAAGCTTTTTGCTCGTAAACCCGTACGCCGTTGTTCTCCCTTGTAAGGTAGTTGGTTAACGCCTGCATGGTAGGTGATATTTCATGCAGCCACTGCTCTTCACTCTCTTTTACAAATGCCTGGCTCATAATAAAGTTTTTGTTAGGGCAACTAAAACAGTGCCATATCCTACAGGCATTAAGCTACAGCCTTCGCCTTAAAGCTCCATGTAAAATAGAATTCGCCAATTACGTCACCGGCGCAATTAGTGCCAACTGAGCGGCAGGTAATAGTGCAAGGCTGGCCTGTGGTTATCGCCTTTTCAACTATTGCATGTACTGCCGCAACATCGCCGCAGGTAAATAATATTTTGCCGGTGGCTTTTTTATAAAACTTAGCCTCAGAGGCTACTACCAGCATGCTAACGGCAGGGTTGCGTTTATATACAGCGCTAAAGCCCGCAACACCGGTGCTAACTTCGGCAGCCATTTGTAGTATGGCAAAATAAATTGAGCGAAAAGGGTTTTTATTAAACCATTTTTGCCTTATGCTTATCACGCAACGGTCTTCGTTGAACAGGGCAATTTTTAGCCCTGCAAAAAAAGCGGCCGGCAGTTGTGTAAGCATAAAAAGTTTAAAGCGCAGCGGGCTTGCAACCTGCGCTTTAAACTGGTAGAAACCTTTATACATATTGTAAAAGTAGCACTATTATTTTTTCATTGCCGTAACAGGCGGCATGTAACCCGGCACAATGTTGTGTATGGGCTTTAGCGTTTTTAAATATGCAAAAATGGCCTTTATCTCATCAGTCGTCATTTTCGATGTGCTGGAGACCATCATCGGCGGCAACAAAGGCCTTGTGCCTTCCATTCCCATCCATTTATTTTGTTTCAGGCATTTAACAAACTGTTCTTCGGTCCATGATCCCAGGCCTGTTGAATCGGGCGTAAGGTTTGCCGCAAAGGTTACACCCCAGGGCCCTACCCACGCGGTTTCGGTATTGGTTACCCCAAGGCCTTTTGCTTCCACCATTTTACGGTCAACGTCAGGTATGGGCTGTAGGGCAGGGTGGCCGGATAACAGTTGGGTAGTGTCCTCTTCAGGACCATGCGCACCCATTTTTTTAGGTGTGTGGCAGTCGTTGCAGCCTGTAGTATTTACAACGTATTCGCCCCATTTGGCCTGGCTTTCAAAACCGTTGTACTTTAAAGCTGTTGCAGTAGAATCAGCCGGGGCAGCGCCGGCAGTTGCGGTTTGCTGGCTGCACGAAATAAATAGCAGGGGAAAACACATGGCTAAGCATGTGAGGATAAGCAGGTTTCGTTTCATAAAAGAGTTGGTATTTGAGGTACCTTAAAGATATGGCATTTTGTACTATCCTTATTGGTGGTTTTTTTTATTGAGGGAAGAAAACGCCGTGGCATTTAATTTGACTATGTATACCTAAATAATAAAATTATGAGAGATTGGTTACGTACGCTGATAGCGGGTTATGCCGGTTACAAATGGGGTGGCGGCTGTTTAGGCACCATCGTAGTATTTGCAGTGGTATATTGGCTGCTTGGGCCACACGGCTGTGGCGGCGGGCATTATTAGCAAATAGGGTAATAAATTGCACAGATTTTGCATGGGCTAATGGGCTGTGAGTCCGTTAAAAAAGGGCTCACAGCCGCCACTTAGAACAAATTATTTTATGCATAATTTGCCAACATTGAAACCCCTGATGGTTCTTTGCCAGGGCGTGCATTTTGTCCCGGATCGCGATCCGGGGGCATTAAAAACTTCTCCGAAGTGGCGCATTCAATCTCTACAGGGTTTGAAGAAAACTGCAATTAAAACCATTGATGTAATATGATTAAAGTAAACTTAATATTACGCGTTGCTGTTGGTTGATACTTATACCTACTCCAGCGTTTCCACTCCACTTACTGCGGCCGCTTCTACCTGGTGAAAATCAAAAACAACTATATCGTTATTGCCTTTCTTTAACCAGGTGGCCGGGCAAAATAAACGAAATTGCGGGCCTGTGTTCCAATACCTGCCCAGGTTATGCCCGTTAACATACACAATGCCTTTCTTAAAATTGGTCATATCAATATAGGTGTCGCCTGTTTCGTTCAGGCTAAAGCTGCCTTTAAAAAATATACCATCGTGAAAACCTTCAGGGTATTTGTTTTTAAGCGATGCAATAAACTTTTCATCCATTGGCAACAGGCGCACATTCCAATCCATCAGGGTCATACCATTTAGCGTAACGCGGTCTGTTATGCCTTTACGGTCAATCATATATTGGGCAAAATTTATGTGGCCCATGCCTTCAACCAAAATGCTTAATACGGGGTCTTTACTATCAGTTGCGGGCAACTTAACACTCCATTTACCACCATCACGAAAAACAGTGTCAATCAACTCGCCGTCTAAAAATACCATTGCGTAATCATGCGGCTCAGTAATAGTCAGCGTTCCGCTTTTATGCCCAATTAATTTGGTGGTATATAATATCATTCCCTGGTTTTGGCCGTAGTACTCCATAGGCCGTGGCTGCGGAGATTTTACGGGCGCGGGTAATTCCTTCCATATTGTTGTAAATGGCGCTAATGTTACAGGCGGAATGGTAATAGTTTTAGGCGCCTGCGGCACTTCGGGCACTGCATATTGTACATATTTTTTAATAAGGTTGCGCAGCATATAATATTTGGGCGTTGGCTGGCCCTGTTCATTTATAGGTGCATCATAATCATAGCTCGTAATATCCGGCTGAAACTGTGTTGGATTAAATGCATTGGCCCCGGCTGTAAACCCAAAATTGGTACCGCCATGTATAACATACAGGTTAAACGATTTATGATGGTCAAGCAACCATGTTATTTCTTTCTTCAGGTCTGCAGTGTCTGTTTTTGCGTACTTCTCTTTAAAATGCGTAAGCCAGCCAGGGTAGGTCTCACTGCTGAACGATGGCACATTGGGGTTACGTTTTGTAGCCTGGTCAAAATCACCATCGCCCGTGCCGCTGTCAAGGCCAATAGCTGCGCCATCTATATTGCCTGCTTCCAGCATATAGGGGGTGGGGCCATCTGCCGTATAAAAAGGTGCATTAATACCGTTTTGCAGCCACAACTTTCTTAGTGTTTCAAGATATGTTTTATCGTTGGCGTAGCTGCCATATTCATTTTCTATCTGTGTCATTATTATAGGGCCGCCATTGGTGCAAAGCAAAGGCTTTACCTGTTGGCTAAGGTGGCTTATGTAGCGTGTAACGGCCTGCATATAGCGCTCGTCCATACACCGCACTTTTATGTCGGGTATTTTAAGCAGGTATGGTGGAAGCCCGCCAAAATCCCACTCGGCGCAAACATAAGGGCCGGGACGTAATAACACCCACATGCCTTCCTCTTTACAAATACGAATAAACTCTGCTATATTATGGTTGCCGGTTGTAAAGTCGAACACACCGGGTGTAACCTCGTGGTAGTTCCAAAAAACATATACTGCTATTGCATTACAGCCCATTGCCTTAGCCATTTGTATACGGTTGCGCCAATACTGTTTTGGTATACGGGCCGGGTGCATTTCGCCGCTTATTATTTGTATGGGCTTGCCATCCATTAAAAAATCACTCTTACCAAGGCTGAATGTGTGTGCATGCTGGCCAAAGCCGCATATTGTAATAAAACTGAAGGCTAAAAAAAGTAACAGGTTCTTCATATTTAATAACTGCGTTATAATGCGCTAAAGTATAGTTAGCCGGGGAATAATGGGAAAATAATTTTATTGCGTTAGGAAAGAAATGCAAACTACAGCGTTGCGCAGCGTTTTTTTTCAAAGAGGAAAACAGCTTGTGCAATCATTCAGGCTTCCAACTTATATCGGTTACAATGGGATAGTGGTCGCTTAAGCGTACCTGCGGCACAATACATTGCTGCACAACAAACTGCTTACCCGGCAGGCAAGCATCAATACGAAGCGTTGGCGATATTCCATAAAAAGTACCACCGAGACCAAAGCCCTTTTTTAAAAATGCATCCTGCAGGCCCCCACTCAAATAGTGATAGGTATAAGTGGTTGAAGGCGAATTATTATCGCCGCAATAAATAAAAGGGTAGGGGCTGTTAGCCAATGCCCGTTTAACAATGGTCACTTCTTTTTCGTGCGTAACCTCACCTTCTCTAAACTTGTATTCAATTTTTCTTTTACGGTCATAGGTCTTCTCATAAATATTTTCGTTGGTAGGCGGGCCGTTAATAGTATCAGCATATAAGTTTAGCGATGCCAGGTGGCCGCTAAAAACCCGCAGCTTTTTGTTGTTCAGCAAAAAATCGCCATACACAATGTTTTCGTTCATCTGTGTATTGCGTATGTTTATTCTGCCACTGTCAAGCAAAGGTACTTTTGATAAAATGGCTGAACCGGTATAAGCCACATTGCCCAAAAAAGGTACTATAGAGTCATTCGAGATGTATAAATAACCGTAGCCGATGTCTTTTAATTCTTTAATAAAAGAAGGATAGCTTGGCCCGGATATTTGCCTAAACTCCTGCATGCATAAAACATCCGGCTGGTATTGCTGTATAAAACTGTACATATCCCGGCGTGTGCTTGCCAGTGAGTCGGTTAGGGGATAGCAGTTTAAAAAATATTCTACGTTCCACGTCATTACCCGCAGGCTGGCAGTATCTTTTTGCATGTGCCAACCGCCCGTGCTTATGGCAAAGCTGCTGCGAATATTTTTAAAGCCGGCCAAAAAAATAAGTACGAACAATAATGCTGCAGTGCCTTTTTTAATAAATAAAATAGTAAGGGCACAAAAAATAGCGGCAAGAAATATAAAAGGAAAGGCCAGCCCCAGCAGGCTTATGAAAGAAAATGAAGATGTGCGGATATAAGGGGTTAGGCATGACAAAAAATAAACAGCCAGAACACCGGTACAGCATACTATCCAAAATGTTCTTAATAGTCTTTTCATATAAAGTACGCCGCCGTTATTTTAAGCAAATATAACTAGCGAAAGGATTATAAATGTGCCACTCCTGACCACCCAACCCAATTAGAATTTAAAACTTTATAAATTGTCTCCGTAACTCAATGAATACCTTCCTGGTACATGAGCATTGGCGGTAAGCCAATTCAGCATTCGATTCCTTATTTTATTAACACTTTTTTTGCGGAGGCCCGTCTGCATTTTGCACAGGTATGGACGCAGCAAACACGAGTGCTTTACCTTGTATTGATATTGTTGCCGGTTGTTACTTATTTAAACAACATTTTTAACCCCCGGCAATTTTACCAGGAGGCTGCCCAGCAAGAAGGAGGTAATTACCACAATGGGCGCTGCCACCAAGAGCTTAACGGCGGGGTTTTCAACCCAGCTTTTAAGTAAAAGCGTGCATGAAATAACAACAAGCGGGTGAATTATATAAGTTGCAAATGCGGCCCTTGCCACTTTTTGCATAAACGGTGTGCCGGTATTCCATTTTGCTTTGGTTATACATAACAGGGCCATTATGATTGATATGCCTGTAACCTGCTCCCACACGGCTACTACAAGCGATTGCCATGAACCATTGCCCTGGAAAGATTCCATTGGGCTGTGGGTAGTTTCTTTAACTACATACAAAAATGGGAATACAACAATCACCATTAGTAGTGACATTATAAGCCAGCGCCTGCCACGTTTTGGGTTAAGGTTAGCCAGCCAATTATTGCGGGTTGCAACAATACCGAACGCAAACAACGCGATATATTGGGTAAAATGCGCTAACTGAAAGCCAACAGGGTGCAGTACCCAGCCAACCGGAAAAAATATTCTTACAACATAACTTATAAACCCAAGCATTACCGCAAATAACAGTATTACATTATTGCCCGGTAAGTTTATTGCCCGTGCGGGTTTGCCCACACCGGTATTTTTAAGTACTGTATAAACCAATGTAAAAACCAGCAGGGCCGCCACAAACCACATAACGCCAAAATTTATCCAGCTATCATAACCGCCCAGGTATTGTAAAAACGTTGCTGTTTTGCCTTTGCCGTAACTATATACAAGGTAATTAAGCACCGGGCTTAGCATGAATGAATAAAACAACAATGGTATACCCAGCCGTTTTAAACGGTCTGCAACAAATTTTTTTGCACCTTTTTTATTGTACGATGACTCAGTAAACAATGCAGACAGAAAAAAGAAGAACCCCATAAAAAAGGCCTGGTTGGTGGCAACAAAAAGCGTCATGGCTATTAATGCGCCCGTGCTGGTTGTAGGTTCACGGTAATACCAGTCGCCGGGGCCACCGTACGTAATAGTGGTATGGTGCAATATAACCAATACGGTAAGCAGCACGCGCAGGTTATCAATATAATTTATTTTGGCTTTTACTGTTGGCGCAGGTTGCAGTGTTTGTGCAGGCATGTTTTACAATATTTGTGGCCTAAACGTTTTAAAACTGTATTATGTTACGCCCGGAATTTTTTTTGTGGTAGTTATTTGCCGGTATATTGTTTGTCAACCTGCGCGTTGTACCCAGGGTGGCGCTTTAAAAATGTTGCAACAAAAGGGCAATACACCATTACCGGTAAATCGTGCTGTTTGGCATAATCAAAGGCGTATTTGGCCAGCGCGGAAGCTATTCCACGCCCTTCAAGCGTTGCGGGCACAAGTGTGTGCATAAAAGCAATGTCTTTTTTATAAAACCGGTATTCTAAAAAGGCGGTTTCATTATCAACTATAGTTTCAAAACGCTGTTGCGCTTCGTTGTTGGTTATGGTGTATTCGGTTGCCATTAGTCTTGTTTTTGTTTTAATGCACGCTCAATATTTTTATCGGGTATAAGCCACATGATGGATACTATTACAAATAATGCAGCAGACATTGCTGTATTTACCAACGCCAACGGTATAGCCGCTGTATAACAGGCCACTGAGATAACCCCCTTTATTTTAGACCGGGCAAAAGCCTCTATTATTTCAGGTGAGTGCGGGTTTGACCTTTCAACCACTGCTGCCAGTATAACGAACGAAAAACCGCTTAGCAATAAAATGATGGCATATAATATAACTGTATTGGCGGCAAAATGGTGCTCGCCCATCCAGCCTGATGCAAAAGGAATAAGCGACAGCCAAAACAGCAAATTAATGTTCGCCCAAATAATACCTGAATTAACCGATTTAACCGTGTGCAACAGATGGTGGTGGTTACCCCAATAAATGCCGACAAACACAAAACTGATTATATAACTGAAAAACACCGGTATCAGCGGCTTAAGAGATGCCCATTCCACGCCGTCAGGCACTTTTATTTCCAGTACCATAATGGTTATTATTATTGCTAAAACTCCGTCGCTAAATGCTTCAAGCCGGCTTTTGTTCATATTGTTTTTTGGTGTTTACAGGGTATGATTATGTGCCCAATATCTGTAATATTTTTGAAAAAACCCCCAACCCCTTATGGGAGGCTAAAAGCAGGTTAAGTGTTGCCAACTTGCTTTTTTGCGGAATGTGTTGGCAGAGTTTCAGCCCGTATTTATTTTTTGGGAATATATCTATCATAAAAAACACCTGTACCTTTTGCATCTAATCTTCCTATTATAACATTTTCTGAGCTATTGCTTAGATCATATTTTGGCTGAAGATGTATATGTTCTCTTGCTCCTGTTGGAAGGCCAACAATATCATTCTGATCTGTGTCAGCCAACTTTACTAAAAGTGCTGCTAATGATTTCAAGCCTTCCGGGTCTCCATGAATTAAGATGTCCTGCCATTTTATTATTTCTCCATCACACGCATCCTCATTTTGAACAATAAATATGTCTAAATTTCCTGTCATCCCTGATTTATATTTTTCCATAATTTAAATATCGGTTAGTTAAACAACATCTTAATACTTAGGCGTCTCAATTAAAGCACATTACAAACAAAAATATTCTAATTGGGATACTACTAAAGTGTTGAAAACTTTTCAAAAAAAAGTTTGTGTTTTATGATGACGAAAACGGGATTTTTATATTTATAAATATAGAACTCTAAATCTTCCGCCCCGGTGGAGGACTTAATGCGAAACGGTAAGCAGATAAAATGGGGACCAAGGGGAATTTTACTGATTGAATATTTATTGAATTTGAAAACGAAATTGAAGCTGAGGGCAGATTTCGGGAATTAATAAGTTGTATTTCAATTGTTTATGCAAAAAACAGGATGCATCCAAGTTCCTCCTTTTTCCTCCCTTTGAGGTGTTTGTGTGGTTGGTGCATTTTTAGTTTTTTGGCAAGCGAAGTTAGTAGTGATAATAAGATATAGGTACAGATAGGAAAGAAAAGAAGTGGCTTAAAGTTACATGGCAAGGTTGAACCCATTAGTGGACGGTTTGAATTATGAAACATAAATGGAATGTTTTACGCCATTTTTGAAATTAATATATTGATAATCATCTATTTAAGTAAAAAATACAGTGCATTCAGATTCCTCCTTTTTCCTCCTTTAAGGAATGGTTGAATGTGTGATGTATAGTGATAGGGCGGAAAGTGGACATGCCATCCGATAAAACGGAGCCGAAATCTTACAATTTTTAGTAAAATGCTAACCAAATAAAAGGCATATAGGTAAGCGCCTATCCGCGCCTGGCTTAGTATTTACTATCAAGCGCATAACCTATTACACTATGTTGATAGTTAAATAGTTGTAAAATCCGCTTTCGATTATGAAAATTTCTGCTCCCAAAAATTGATATAAATTTAACGGTTGCGTCTTCTGCATTGAAAGATTTCTAAATTTAGCATTATGCTAAATAAATTAGCATTTATATTGAAAGTCTAACTATATTTGTCTAAGCAACGACACGGTAGTACACCTGTCTGCATTGTTTCACGGGTGAGTTGGTTTTTTTGGCATAAGTGAGCCCCGCTTTCCAGCGGGGCCTATTTAAAAACAATAAAATTTATGTATAGCATGGAGCAACAATATTATTGCCACTACACTTTGTGGCAGGCGAAAATCAGGACCGATAATTATAAAATTTCCCAATTCATTATTCAAACCTAAACCCTGCACCCCGGCCTGCAACACGGCCACACAAGGTAAGGCGGCGATTACCTATTAGCTGCCTGCCTTTTTTTAAAACCTAAACCTAAAATACAATATATGAAAGTAATAAAGCATGTAAAAGGCATACGCGTAACGGCAACCGGGTATCATGCCAGTGTACCGGTATTGCATAAACCCCTTATAAAAGGCATTAAAACTATTGAGGGTGAAAAATTTTATGTTGATGCTGACGGCAAGTTGTACAAACCACATTTATTTGATGCCATGTTTAAAACTGTACGCGGTAAAGTGCATCATCATGCTTATAAGGGCGAAAACCCGGGTGCGAAGTTTCGGAAATGAGTTGATAGAAAAGTGTAGCGCGGTATTTATTATGTTATTTACCGTCCTCTACATCTCTTATAGTCTTCAACAACGACAGGTCACCCGTTGCGTCCTGGCTAAGTTCCCATATCATTACTCCACCTAATTGCTGCATGGCAAGGCGGGTTTTGGCTTTAATAGTAGGTATGCCGTTGTAGTAGCCAGTTTGCCCGTTGGTTAATAAAAGGCTGTCTTTAGTTTCGGCGCCGGGGTAATCATTTACCAGGGTGCGATAATTAAGGTCGCTGGTGGTATTGTTTGCCCCAAAGCCATAACCATAAAAAGGCACACCTAAAGTAAGCTTGTTACCTGCAACGCCACGGGCGCCATGCCAGTAGGCAATGTCTGCAAGGGCCATATTGTAAGGTGAGTGCTGGCCGGGTTTACCTGGTTCCCATGGGCCGGTTTTGTCGTAGCTCATTATGTTTACAAAGTCAAACTTTGCCAGTGCACTATCAGTAACGCCTTTGCCATACCAGGTGCCTACAGCAGCGGTCATCAATTTATGTTTTGCTTTAAGCTTTGCACTAAGTTCCGTTACAAACTTTGAATAATTTTTGTCAACCGCGTCGCCTTCAAGGTCAACATCAATACCGTCAAAATCGTTCTTTGTTAAAATGGCCATTAATTGTTGTATAAATGCGGGCCTTTTATCATCAGCCAAAAATGTTGTTAAATAGGGCTGTGTATCGCCACCGCCAAACGACATTAATACTTTTACATTATTCTTGTGTGCAAGTTGTGTTATTTGCAGCAGGGCATCGTTCTGTTTAAAATTACCGGTTGAATCGGGGTTTATAAATGCAAGGTTTAAATGTGTTAACGCGCTAAAGTTTAACCGGGCTGCTTTGGCCAGGCTATTGTTTCTGCCTATCATTAAGTAGCCAACTATTTTGAAATTTTTGTTTGGCTTTTGTGCAGCACACTGCAGGGCAAAGGCGAACGTAATAGCTAATGCAATATTTTTTGCGGCAGCAATTTTCATAACATTATTTTTTAGGCAGTGCGGCAGGTGTTACACCTTCTTTGGTAATTTTTACAGGCTTAATTAAACCCCTGTTATCAAAATACATGTTATCAATACAGGTAACGCGGTGGTTGCCATCAGTTTCGCCCAAAGGCCTGCGGTGGTAAACAATAAACCATTTATCAGTACCCGGCACGTGTATCACAGAGTGGTGCCCGGCGCCTGTGGCAACGGTGCTGTCCTGCTGCAATATTTTTCCTATTCTTGTAAAAGGCCCGAACGGGGTATTGGCTATAGCATAAGCAACGGAGTAGTCGGGGCCGGTCCAGCCGCCTTCGCTCCACATAAAATAATACTTGCCATCCTTATAAAACATAAAGCTGCCTTCCACGTAACCTTCAGGCGTTATCTCTTTATAAGTGGTGCCGTCTTCAAAAGGAACGATACCCGTAAAATCATTGTTCAGTTTTACGATATTGCAGTGGCCCCAGCCGCCATAGGTCATATAATACTGGCCGTCCCTATCTTTAAAAACAAACTGGTCAATAGGTTGTGCACCATTATGAAAAGCACCTATTAAAGGTTTGCCCAGGTAATCTTTAAAAGGGCCTTCTGGTTTGTCGGCAACGGCTATACCTATACCGCCGGTTTGGTTGTCGTTCTGAATATCGTTCGCTCCAAAAAACAAATAATATTTGCCGTCTTTCTCTACTATTGAAGGCGCCCACATAGCACGCTTTGCCCATTTTACACTTGCTGTGTCAACAATGTTGCTGTGCTTTGTCCAGTACACAAGATCAGGTGATGAAAAGGCATCCATAAAAACCTGCTCGTTATATTTGGCTGAATAGGTTGGGTACACCCAGTATTCGTGGTTAAAAATGCGCGCTTCCGGGTCGGCATACCAGCCGGGAAATATTGGGTTGCCCGAAGTGATGTTTTGTGCAAAAATTTGTGATGATACTAAGCAACAGGTAAGCAGGTAAATAACTCTTTTCATTAACAGGTGGTTTTAAGCAATGCGTAAAGTAACTGCATTTTGGTGAATGAAGGAAACTTGGGTGAATGAGGCAGGACTGGTGCGGGCGATTAGTGCGAAGGGCTCACCACATAGGCGCATAGGATCATAGGAAAAGATAGAATACAAGGATGCATAAGGCCACATAGTGGGGATGATTGTGTTGTTTATGGTGTATAAGATTTTGTAGTGGCAAAAAGGCTACTTCGCGCTATGTGCTCTTTTAAACCGCAGGTTTTTCTTTCCTTTTTCTATGTGTTCCTATCATCCTGCTGTGGCTATTGAGGTGAAAAATCTTTCATACGTGAGCACATAAACACCCGCCGTGGCGGGTGGTGAAAATGCCCAGTGTGGTCTTTAAAAACAATAAGCTCACACATAACTCTTACCTTTAACCCCAATTTATTGTACATGGTTAACGTTGGTGTATATAATGTATTAAAGGTGCTGCGTATTACCGCTATTGGTGCTTACCTTGATGATGGCGGCGATGGCATACTGCTGCCTAAACGGTTTGTGCCGCCGGGCCTGCGGCCAGGGCAGGAGGTTGAAGTATTTATTTATCATGACAGCGACAACCGCCTTATTGCAACCACACTAAAGCCCAAAGGTATTGTTGGGGATTTGGTACAGCTAAAAGTTGTTAGCGTAACAAAGCAGGGCGCCTTTTTAGACTGGGGCCTTATGAAAGATATTTTTGTACCCGCATCTCAACAGCGCAGCAAAATGCTGGTAGGGGGTGAGTATATGGTGCAGATATATATTGATGAAAGAACGGGGCGTGTGGCTGCAACTGAAAAAACAGAGAGCAAACTAAGTAACGAAGAACTTACGGTTAAAGAGATGGATATAGTTGACCTTACCGTTAGCCGCAGTACAGATATTGGTTATGTGGTTATTATAAATGATAAGCATACCGGCATGCTGTATACCAACGAACTGTATCAGCCTGTTGAACCCGGCCAAAGGCTTAAAGGATATATTAAAAAAATAAGGGATGACAATAAAATTGATGTGGCCCTTGGCAAGCCCGGTTACCAGCGTGTGGAAGATGAAACAACAAAAATTATGCGCCTGCTTGAGGCAAACAACGGTTACCTGCCTTATAACGATAAAAGCAGCCCCGAAGATATTTATACATTTTTCGGTATGAGTAAAAAGGCGTTTAAAATGGCTACAGGCAGCCTGTACAAACAGCGGTTAATAACACTTACCAAAGCGGGCATACAAATGGTGAGTGAAGAATAGAACACCAGTTGACAGATGGGAGATGACAGTTGACAGGAGGAAGTTTAAAGTTTCGGGTTTAAAGTTTAAGATTGAAGGGCAGGTAACAGCCAATCCATTAAATTATTAGTAAGGCCAATTTCAATTCACATATTATCTTTATCGCTTTCCAACATATTATGAAAAAAATATTTGTTATTGCAGGTTTTATTTTAGCAGCAGTTTCTAACGTACATGCGGGTTATGGCGATAGCGCTGTGGCTTCTCCCAAAAAAAATAAATTTGCCGCTCCCGACGCAGGGCTTACGCTGCCTGCCGGTTTTACAGGCACTATAGTGGCAACCGGGCTTAGCGGTGCAAGGCATTTAACCGTTGCGCCAAATGGCGGTATATATGTAAAGCTTGGCTGGTTAAAAGATGGCAAGGGTATATATTACCTTAAAGACAATAACGGGGATGGTATTATTGATGTGCAAACAGGTTTTGGCAACTACCCCGGTACAGGTATACACATATATAATGGCTGGTTGTACACTTCAAGCAACAATGCTGTATTCCGCTACAAGCTGAATGATAAACAGGAAGTGACTAACGCAGATGCCCCCGAACAAATTATATCTGGCCTGGTTGACCATGACAGGGATAATGCAAAACCTTTTACGTTTGATGAGCATGGTAATATTTATGTTACCGTGGGATCTTACAGTAACTCATGTCTTGAAGACAAACAACTGAAAGGGCCGATGCCTTGCCCAATACTTGATTCAGCCGGGGGCATTTGGAAATATAGCGCCTTAAAACCCAATCAAACTTTTAAAAACGGCACTAAGTATGCTACGGGGTTAAAAAACAGCGTGGGTATTTTTTGGAACAAAGCAACCAACAGCCTTTTTGCTACACAGCACGGGCGCGACCAGCTAAACAAATTGTTTCCGCAATATTATACTGCTGAACAGGAAGGGCAGTTGCCTGCCGAAACAGTATATGAGTTGCACCAGGGCAGTAATGGCGGCTGGCCTTACGTTTATTACGACCCCTTCACGCATAAAAAAATGCAGGCGCCGGAGTACGGCGGCGATGGCAAGAAAACGGGCGGCGAAAATGCCCAGGACCCCGTGCTGTCATTTCCCGCACACCTTGCACCTAATGATCTGTTGTTTTATACGGGCAACAGTTTTCCTGCCAAATATAAAAATGGTGCGTTTATAGCTTTTCATGGCAAATCGCCGCAACTTAATAAAGGTTATTTAATTGCTTTTGTGCCGTTTAAAAATGGCAAGCCATCAGGCGAGTGGGAAATTTTTGCAGACGGTTTTGCCGGCAAAGATGCTACAAAAGTACAGCATAAACCTTGCGGCCTTGCACAAGGCCCTGACGGCGCTATATATGTTAGCGACGATTTAGGCGGAACTATCTTCAAAATACAATACAGCGGCAAATAGTATGATAAAGGCTGAAATTGCTGCCTTTGCCAAAAAGCTTTGGGACTACCACCATACAGGCCACACGATTAAAAAAGCAGACTGTATTTTGGTGCTTGGCAGCCATGACCTGCGCGTTGCTGACAGAGGCGCAGAGCTATACCTGCAGGGGTATGCACCGCTGCTGATATTTTCAGGCGGGCTTGGCAACTTTACGCAGGATATGTGGACGGAAAAAGAAGCCGATAAATTTGCCGCCATTGCCATTAATATGGGCGTGCCTGCAAAAGATATTTTGATTGAAAACATGTCAACCAACACGGGCGAGAACATTTTGTTTACGCAGCGCCTGCTACAGGAAAAAGGTATAGAGCCAACCAGCTTTATAGTTGTGCAGAAGCCTTATATGGAAAGAAGAAGTTATGCTACTTTTAAAAAGCACTGGCCTGATAAACAATTGATGGTAACCTCGCCCCAAATAAGCTTTGAAGATTACCCGAATGAAGAAATTCCGCTTCAACGTGTTATTAGCATAATGGCGGGCGACCTGCAACGCATAAAAGAATACCCCGAAAAAGGGTTCCAGGTTTACCAGGAAATACCCGCGGATGTTTGGGATGCATACCTGCAACTTATTGCCGCAGGTTTTGATAAACATTTAATGAAGGGGTAGTTGTTGTATTTAATATTAAGCGAAGTTAAATAAAACTCATCGTCATGCCGAACTTGTTTCGGCAACCCACCAAACACAGGAATGAGATGGTGAGATAAACTCAGCAAGACGATGGGAGTGTGCAACAGGTATCTACTACTTTTATTCTTTCCCAAAAAATAATGCCTTCAATTCATTCGCTTCATCAGGGCTCATTTTACCGCCGAGTATTAAACGCACCTGCCGCCTGCGCAAAGCGCCTTCAAACAAACGCTTTTCTTCTTCTGTTTCCGGTATTATTTTAGGCACTATACGCGGCTTGCTGTTAGGGTCAAGCGCAACAAATGTAAAATAGGCTTCGTTGCTTTCGTATTTATATTGGTGCAGCATGTCCTCGCCCCAAACCTGTATGTGTATTTCCATGCTGGTGTTAAAAGCCCTGGTAACCTTGGCCTCAATATGTACAATATTGCCCAGCTTAATGGGGTTTTTAAAGCTTATGTTGTCAACACTGGCTGTCATGCATGGTGCATTGCAATGTTTGCTGCTTGCCATAGCGGCGGCAATGTCCATCCAATACATAAGCCTGCCGCCCATAAGGTTACCAAAAGCATTGGTATCGTTAGGCAATACAAGTTCGTTCATTACGGTGTAGCTTTCACTTGCCTTTTTATGCTCCATAGAGTTTATTTGCCTGCAAAGGTAAGAACCGGTGATTAATACATTTATAATGATTTGCCGGTTTGCATTTGTAAACCTGTTTCTTCATTTCTATATTTACCTGCTTATTTGTAAAAGCGCGCAATATTCTCCGTAAAAATTAACCTGCATTCTCAAAAAAATAGTTGATATTTACGTGCCTCTTATAAGCCTGCCAACATTAACAGCCACAAACAGTATTTTACTTATATAAACGATAAAAATACACTGCCATGAACACTGCCACTTACCAGCCAAATGCAAACCCGTTAGCATCGCTTGACGAATGGGAAGAGGATTTGCTTAACCGCTACCCCGACCCAGAAAGCATTGTGCAGGATAAGAAGACTGAAGAATACAGGAACTACGATACACCGGTGCGTGATACAGTACGCGAGTTTTACTTGCTTAACCACACTTACCAGACGTATGAATTTGCCAAACAAAAACGCGAAGAGTTTTTAAAGTTTGACAAGAAGGAAATGAGTGTATGGGATGCTTTTAATTTTTTGAACCAGTTGGTTGATGATAGTGACCCAGATACTGACCTCGACCAGTTCCAGCATCTGCTGCAAACATCGGAAGCAATACGCCGTGACGGCCACCCAGACTGGATGGTGCTTGCCGGCCTTTTTCACGACATGGGCAAAGTGTTATGCCTTTTTGGCGAGCCGCAATGGGCTGTTGTTGGTGATACCTTTCCCGTTGGTTGTGCATATTCAGACAAGATTGTTTACCCTGAATATTTTGTAAACAATCCTGATTATACAAATGAAGTGTACAGCACAAAATATGGTGTGTATGAGCCCAATTGCGGCCTTGACAATGTTATGCTTAGCTGGGGGCATGATGAATATGTGTACCAGATGATGAAGGACTATTTACCTGAGCCTGCATTGTATATGCTGCGTTACCACTCATTTTACCCGCAGCATAAAGAGCATGCTTACGAGCACCTGATGAGTCAACATGACAAAGAGATGTTTAAATGGGTTAACCTTTTTAACCCGTATGACCTTTATAGTAAAAATCCAACGCCGCCAAACTGGAAGGAGTTGAAGCCTTACTATGAAAACCTGGTGGCAAAATACCTGCCTGCTACTATTAAGTTTTAGCTTACTTACCAACCATTCATATAAGCCCCGTGTGCAATACCATGGGGCTATTTTTTTGGAATGAAATAAGCCGTTTTAGTAAAAACGCCCGTAGTAACAATGCTGTGAGCATGTGGAAAAAATTAAATGCTGTAACTAATGCCCGCAGCAATTTGCTTTATGCATGTTTGGTGCAGTTGCACTGTCTTCCCCTGCCAATTTAATTTGATGATGCCGGTAATACATAGCTGCGTCATAATTATAGCGGTCCATCATGCGCCGCCGCTCGTTAATAATGCGGCCCTCGTGCGCCATAACAATAAGGTTAAGGCTTGCTACGCCAAGTACAAGGGTAATGATATGCAGGTTTTTCTTCATTTGTGTAAAAAGCTATAAACAAAACTTAAATAAACACCTGAACTTGTTACGGGCAAACTGCCTTTGCCAATACCTGTTAAAGGCAGCTTTAAATAGGGTTCTAATTCAACCGAAGCGGTTTTTGAAAACTTGTATAGCAACCCACCGCTTAAGTGAAAAATGGAAAAAATGTTGGCGTACGATTGCTGCGATACAAATTTTCTTCTTTCGGGGCTAAAAGGCAACCTGAACTCCATCTCGTATTTCTCGTTGCTGATAAAATAAGATGAAAGGCCCGGAGCAACAAACAGGCTAAACGTTCTTTTCTGCACAACATTATATTGCAGCGTAACCGGCACTTCCACCAGGTGCGAATGCATGTTTACCGATGAAAGAAAATTTTGATTTGGTGGCGGTACATCGCCATGCCAAAAAAACCTTCCCGGGGAATAATAGTTTTTCTGCTCAAATAACAAACCTGTTTTAACAGCCATCCGTTTAGTTATTTGCACTCCGGCCGTAATACCAATGCTAAGCCCGGTTTTTTCGTTGCCTGTATGTTTTACTGTACTAACATCAGGCCCTGCTGTTAAGCCTGTAAAAAAATATGCCGGTGGCTGTGTTTGCAAACGTACCGGGGCAGATACGCTGGTGGTGATTGAGCCATCCGGCAATGAGGTTATATGTGTAGCCGCTTCCGGCAGTTGTTGCGGCACTGCAGCTTGCCAGGCGGTTAATAAATTTTGTTGGGTTGGCTCTGTTTCTTCATGCATTAATATAATTCTACCCGTTTGCTCATCGTGGTTTTGCTCACCATGCTGTAATGCGCTGGCTTGGGCGGTTACTGTTGTTACCTGCCCGCCGGTTTCTATATTGGCTTGTGGTGTTACAGTTTGTTGTTTATTAGGCTTTGCCAGGCCATTATTATTACGCGTATTTTCATCAACATGCTCCTTAGTCAGCGGCGTGGCAGTTGTATTTGCATACGGTTGATTGGTTTTATAAGCGTTTAACTTATTATCAATTAATATATCGTGATGCTTAATAACAACATTGTTTTGTTTTGGGGTTACTGCCGTTGCCTGCTGTTGTGTATCAGGCAAACCCGGCGCAGCAACTGTGGCATTGGTTAAAGGTTGCGTACGTGTGGTTGAACTATTAGCCTTGCCATTATTACCAACCACTTGTTTTTTATTGTTATGCACCAATACAACTGCCGTAAGCAACACTGCTGCTGCACCAGGCAGTAAATATTTATACAGGCGCAGTATGCCGGTGCCTTTGGGCGCTATGCCGCTGGCGGGCTGCGGCGGCTGTACGGAAGGACCTGCCATATCAAGTTTTTGCTGCATACCATCCCAGCCGTTATCTTTCGGCTTAAAGGCATAGTTGTCAGAAAGATCCCTGTATAATTTTTCTATATCATCGCCGGCATTAGGCATACTCCATCTTCCGTCTTATTGTTAAATAAAGTATTTACTCTTTTTTGCAATATTCCCCTTGCTTTAAAATACATTGCTTTAACACCGCCTGTTGTTATACCCATCATCTGCGCAATTTCCTTGTGTTTATACCCATCTATGGCATACAAATTAAATACCGCCCTGTAGCTGGGCGGCAGTTTACCCAGCTCGGCAAGCAATTCTTTATACAACAGGCCTGAGTCTGCGGAAAGCACATCGCTGCTTAAGGAAAGCCCCTGCTGGTTTATATCATCAAGCGGGGCCAGGGGCTTATCCCTTCGCATGAAATCGATGGTTGTATTAACTACTATTTTTTTCATCCATGCAAGCAGTACCTGCTCCAGGTTGTTGTTTCCCGTTTTATTACTAAAGTTTAGCAGGTTGTTAAAGATTTTCAAAAAGCTGTCTTGTACCACTTCCATTGCCTCATCATAATTGGTAATATACCTGTACGCTATTTTCATAGCATAGGCAAAGTACCTGTCGTAAAACTTATGACAGTAAAAGTTATCCCGTTCGGCGCATTTCTGAATGATATATTCTATATTATCCAACAGTGCTGCATTGTCTTAAAGAGTGGATGTACATGCAACGGCAATAAATAAAAAAAGGTTTCCCGTGCCGGGGATTTTTTTTTATTTATGTAATAGGTTGCGTTTCAGCAATAAGAAGGAAAACTATACCAGCAGCAGTTTGGCAGCGTTTTCTAACGCGGTAAAAATAATACACGGCTTATTACAATGCCCTTCAATAAATATTATGAAATGTTAATAATTTACCTGGTACAAACAGCCGTTCGGTAGTTTTGGAAAATCAAAATCCGGCAAAGCAAATCGCCGTTTATTGTATTAAATTTTAGGGTATTATGGTGCCATATTTTCCCGCCGGCCACCATCAGTTATAACATACCCTGTTATAATGACGCCGCTGCATGTATAACTTTTGTGTAGCGATTTTGGATACTGGTGGGTTAAAAACCTACAGAGAGCATTTTTAATACTGTTAAAATAAGGTGTTATGAAAATTAGTTTTCACTCAAACTGTGCTTAAAAGCAACGAAAACGCCGGTTTTTACGTCTATACTATGGTGTTGCTACGGTTTAATAAAAAATTAAGTAATTAGTTTGAAATAAAACCAAACGTCAATCGTCTAAACCTTTAGAAGAATTTAAACCATGAAAAAGATTATAATACTAACAGCGCTTTTGGCCATTCTTAAAATAACGCCGGTTTTGGGGCAAGGGGTGCCTTTTCAGCAAGGCGAAAAAATAACTTATACTGTTTTTTACAATGTTATAGGCATTTACATAAATGCAGGCACGGCTACTTTTACCACCTCGCAGGAAAAGTTTAACAGCAGTGATGTGTTTCATGTAGTAGGCGAGGGGAGTACCAACAGCAAATACGACTGGATATTTAAAGTGCGCGACCGCTACGAGAGCTATTTTAACACTACCGACCTGCGCAGTGTTAAATTTATCCGCAATGTTAGCGAGGGCAGCTACAAAAAATACGAAGAGGTTAACTTTAATAACCAAACCAATACGGCTATTACTAACAAAGGTGTTTATAAGGTGCCCGCCAAGGTGCAGGATGTAGTTAATGCCATATATTATGCACGTAATATTGACTTTAATAAGTACAAACCGGGAGACAAAATAGCTTTTAGCATGTTTTTGGGCGACCAGGTGTACGACCTTTATATTAAATACGTTGGCAAGGGTACTGTTAAAACCCGCTATGGTAAATATAATGCCATCAAGCTTAGCCCATTGCTTATAAAAGGCAACATGTTTAAAGACGATGATAAAATGACCGTTTGGGTAACCGACGATGCCAACCATATACCGGTAAGAATAGAAAGCCCCATTTCAGTTGGGTCTGTTAAGATAGACCTGAAAGGCTACGAAAACCTTAAATATCCGCTGGACGCGGTGGCAAGCAACTAACGCCAGTCATTAGGTCATTTGTCAATAGGTCATTAAGGAAGAAGTAAAAACAAACACTCAATATACAACACTCAACATTCAATGCTCAAGTGAAGAAAGGAACAACTAAAAGCATCGATTTTTCACTTGAGTGTTGAGTGTTGAATATCGAATGTTTGAATGTTTTGTTTTTCCTTTTAGGACTATGGCACATGAAGAAGCAAAAAAATTGCGTTATTTCCCCAAAAACTCCTACTTTTGCAGCCCAATTTTCCCGTAAGGCCTAAACAAGTGTCCCGTCAGTTCGGGTCCGCCAGCAGGGTGTAATCGTAACAGATTATTAAAATATGCCAAAGGTAAAAACAAACTCCAGCGCAAAAAAGCGCTTTAAGGTGACCGGTACAGGTGAAATCACCTTTCAAAAAGCATTCAAACGCCACATTCTAACAAAAAAATCTAAAAAGCGCAAACGTGCATTACGCAAGAAAGGCGTGGTGGGCAGCGCTAACGAGCATTTTGTTAAACGTTTATTGCGTTTGAAATAGAATACGATGCCCCCATCCCCTGAAGGGGGGCGAGAAAAACATGCTAAGGGATAAAAAAATAATTTTTTAAAACTTAGTTAGCTGTACTTCTAAATCGTACTTCTAACTTCAAACTTATAGACCATGCCACGTTCAAAAAATGCAGTTGCATCAAGGGCAAGAAGAAAACGGATACTTAACCAGGCCAAAGGCTTTTATGGTAAACGTAAAAACGTATATACCGTAGCCAAAAACATTGTTGAAAAAGGTATGACCTACAGCTATGTAGGCCGTAAACTTAAAAAACGTGAATACCGCCAGTTGTGGATAGCGCGTATTAATGCAGCTGTTCGCGAGCAGGGTATTACCTACAGCGAGTTTATTAACAAGCTTAGCGTAAAGGGTATTGACATTAACCGCAAGGTGCTTGCTGACCTGGCTATGAATGAGCCTGAAAGCTTTAAAGCGCTGGTTGAAAGTGTTAAATAATTGTAACCAGTTTTTATATTATTACCGGGGGCATTTACTGCCCCCGGTTTTTTTATTTGATTATTTGCGCAAAACTATATTTTTGCATCGCTAAAGCCTCTTTTTTCACTAAAACAACTCAGCTCAACAGGGATGAATAATACCTACACCGACCTGGTGAAGCAAACCTTCCACTTTCCGCAGGATGATTTTGATACTGACGATGACGGTTACCTGCAATTTAATGGCTTAGACGTTAAAGCGCTTATTGAAAAGTATGGCACACCTTTAAAGCTTACCTACCTGCCCAAAATTGGTGCACAAATAGGCAAAGCCAAAAAGATGTTTGAGAATGCTTTTAAAAAGCATAAGTATGAAGGCAAGTACTTTTACTGCTATTGTACCAAAAGCTCTCACTTTTCTTTTATTGTAGAGGAAGCGCTTAAGAACGACATTCATCTTGAAACATCGTATGCCTACGATATTGAGATAATTAACCAGTTGTACAAGCGCAGAAAAATAACCAAGGATACTTTTATTATCTGTAACGGGTTTAAGCAAAAATCGTACACATCGCGTATAGCAAGGCTTATTAATACAGGCTTTAAAAACGTAATACCCATACTGGATAATAAGGAAGAACTGCTAAACTACAAACGCAGCGTACGGCAACCCTTTAAGCTGGGCATTCGTGTTGCGGCTGAAGAGGAGCCAAACTTTCCGTTTTACACATCAAGGCTGGGCATACGTGCAAAGGAGATACTGGAGTTTTATGTTGACCAGATTGAAGGTTATGAGGATAAGTTTCAGCTAAAGATGCTGCACATATTTTTGAACAAGGGCATTAAGGATGATGTGTATTACTGGAGTGAGCTGAACAAGATAATTAACCTGTACTGCCAGTTAAAAAAGATATGCCCTGAGCTTGACTCAATAAACATAGGTGGTGGTTTCCCCATAAAGCACTCGCTGGGTTTTGAATATGATTACCAGTTCATGATAAATGAAATAGTAAGTAATATTAAAAAGGCCTGCAAGCGTACCAAGGTACCCATGCCCAATATTTATACGGAGTTTGGCAGCTATACGGTAGGGGAGAGCATGGCGCATATTTATAGCGTTATAGCCCAAAAAACACAAAACGACAGGGAAACATGGTATATGATAGATTCATCATTTATTACCACATTGCCAGACACCTGGGGCATAGGTGAAAAGTTTTTAATGTTGCCAATTAATAAATGGGATAACGAATATCAGCGTGTGGTGCTTGGCGGCCTTACCTGCGACAGCCATGACTATTACGACAGCGAGGAGCATATAAATGAGGTATTTCTTCCAAAACTTGAGCATGTGAAAAATACAGGCGACTCGCCCAATACAGAGTCGTTGTATGTTGGCTTTTTTCATACCGGCGCCTACCAGGACCAAATAAGCGGTTATGGTGGTATTAAGCACTGCCTTATACCCAGCCCAAAGCATATAGTTGTTGGTTATGATAAAAATGGCAAACTGGTTGATTGGGTGTATGCAAAAGAGCAAAGCGCCCAAAGCATGCTTAAGATACTTGGATATGTATAATTTACACGATAAAACAGGAAATTTGGCTTCGGGGAAAAAATAGAGAATCGCTAAAAGTTTTTAGAAAATATTTGAAATTATCAACATTAATAAAAATTTTAATTTGAGTTTTGTGCTTTGAATATGTTTTAGTACAGGTTGATTTTGTTGAATATTTTTCAATAAATTGTTAAAAGGCATGTTTAAATTAGATTTAATTTAAACATGCCTTTTGCATTTAATAATAAATTAATATTTCATTAAGCTGTTTATTTTTCTTCAAAATCGTCATTTCTTAAAAATTTCTTAACCTTACCCTCACTTCGCTTTAACATTTCTTTGCCATATTTGCGGCCAAAACAAAGCTAATTATGCGAAAAACTATTACTCGCTTCGTGAGTGTTCTTCTTTTGCTAACCGTAGCGCTTATTACAAAGGCGCAGGAAACTACCTCGGAAATTGTGGGGCTGGTTACAAACGGACAAAGCGCTGTTGAAGGTGCAACCATAACTGCGGTGCATACCCCAACAGGCACAAAATATGTTACTACCAGCCGCAGAGACGGCAGGTATAACTTGCCAAACGTAAAAATTGGTGGCCCTTACACCATCTCTGTTTCGTATGTGGGCTTCCAGGAAGAAAAATCAGACAATATATTTTTAACGCTTGGACAGGCGTATGAAGGCAATTTTACTTTAAAGCCTGTAGCGGCACAACTTACTGAAGTTGTTGTTACTACTAACCGCCAGAATAAAATATTTAATAACAACCATACCGGCAGCCAGGAAATTATTACAAGAGACCAGATGGATAAGCTGCCTACCATTAACAGGTCGCTGCAGGATTTTACAAAGCTTACACCTACAGCAAACGGCCTTGCATTTGGCGGCCAAAGCAACCAGTATAACAACCTTACTGTTGATGGTGCAAACTTTAATAACTCGTTTGGTTTGTCTGGTACGCTTGGCGGCCAAACAAACTCGCAGCCCATCAGCCTTGAAGCTATTGAGCAAATACAGGTAAACGTATCCCCTTACGACGTTAGGCAGGGTGGCTTCAGCGGCGCGGGCATTAATACAGTTACCAAAAGCGGTACAAACACATTTAAAGGTAGCGTGTACACTTATACAAAAGGCGCCGGTACAGAAGGCTATAAAGTAGGTGATGTTACATTGGCAAAACAGCCCCTTAGCTACAACCTGCGCGGTTTTACCCTTGGCGGCCCAATTATTAAAAACAAATTATTCTTTTTTGTTAGCGGTGAATCAGAAAGAAGGAAAGACCCCGGTACCTCTTTTGTTGCCTATGATGCAAACCACTCACCAGATGGTGTAAGTGTTTCTGCGGCAAGCGCAGCATTATTACAGCAACTGGCCGATACGCTGAAAGCGCGTTTTGGGTACGACCCGGGTGCTTACCAGGGTTACAGCTACAGGACGCAGAGTGATAAAATTACTGCCAAGATCGATTGGAACATTGGTAAGAATAACTCTTTAACTATTAAGTATAACTACCTGAAATCTTTCAGAGACATACAAGCCAGCAACAGCGGTTCTGTAAATTCATCTTACGGCCGTACACCGGGGCAGTATGCAATGCCTTTTTATGGCAGCGGCTACACCATCAACAACAACTTTAATATTATTATTGCTGAGTTAAATACACGTTTCAGCAACAGGGTATCTAACAAGTTGCAAATTGGTTATACTGCACTTAAAGATTTTAGAAGCTCACTTTCAGGCTTACAAACAGGCGGTAAGGCTTCGGGTCAATATATGCCGCTGGTAGATATACTGGATGGCAACGGCAACCCCTTTACATCATTCGGTTACGAGCAATACACTTACGGCAACCTGCTTAAAACACACGTTTTCCAGGTTAACGACATTTTTAGTGTATACGCCGGTAAACACGAGCTAACCTTTGGCACACAAAATTCATTTAAAAGCTACCAAAACGGTTTCTCTCCATCATACGAAGGCGTTTACCGCTTTAACAGCCTGGATGACTTTTACGCCAGCTTAAACGGTAACAAAGCTGCTGCGCGTTACGATCTGTCTGCAAGTTTAACACCAGACGGTTCTTTCCCGCTGGTAGGCCCTAAAGACCAGGAATACAGCGTTTTTGCACAAGATAAATGGAGGATAAAACCAAACCTTGCAGTAACTTATGGTTTCAGGGTTGATGTTGCGGCTTTCCAAAATACTTTCTTATACAATCCCGTGGTTGATACATTAAGCCAGTTTTACGCAGGCACTCACGTTAACACAGGCCAGGGCCCTAAAACAAGCGTTCAGTTCTCACCACGAGTTGGTGTTAACTGGGATGTATTTGGCGACCATAAAACACAGGTTCGCGGTGGTGTAGGTTTATTTGCAGGGCCGCCACCCTTTGTATGGATAAGCAACCAGGCCAGCAACAGTGGTGTAGCATTATTTGGTTCAATAAGCAACGGCAGCGGTTATATGTTTAACTCTGACCCTAATGCTTACAGAAGCCAGCTTACTTCAAACGGTTCAGGCTTAAGCAAATCTTACAGCATTAACGTAACCGACCCTAACTTCAAATTCCCCCAGGCGTTAAAAGGCAGCATAGCTATTGACCAGAAACTGCCTGATAATTTTGTAGTTACTTTTGAATATACTATAGCAAGGGACGTTAACGCAGTGTTCTTCCAGAACATTAACCTGCCTAACCCTAAATTAAGCTTACCGGATGGCAGGCCATATTTTACAGGTTCTCAAATTTACCCTGTTGGCGGCAGCGCAGCATCATCAGTAAACAACCCTTCTATTGGTAACGCCATTTATATGACCAATACCAATAAAGGTTATGCTTACACAGCAACCGTACAGGTGCAAAAAACTTTCCGCAACCTGTACTTAAATGCAGCTTATACGTACCAACAGTCAAAAGATATTATGGTAGGTGGTTCAACAGCAGCCACCATGTGGGGTTCAAAAGCAATTGCAGGCAATCCAAACTCTGCTGAGTTAGGTTATTCAAATGCGTATTTGCCTCACAGGATCATCCTGTCAGCTTCTTACCGTAAAGAATATGCAAAACATTTTGCAACTTCTATCGGCGCTATATTTGAAGCAGCGCCAAATGGCGTAGGCAGTTATGTTTATAACGGCGACCTTAACGGTGATGGCCAAACAGCTAACGACCTGCTGTACATACCAACTGAAAAGGATATTGACAACTATGTTGCCAACGGCCAGCTTGAAACAAGCGCCCCAACAAAAGTGGTTACTTATACTAATGGCGTTGCAACTACAACAACGGTGGTTGATAGCAGAACACCGGCACAAATTGGCCAGCAGTTGAATGGTTATATTACCCAGGACAATTACCTTAGCAAACACCGTGGTGAAATAGCCCAGAGGAATGCTTTTGTTTACCCATGGTTTAAAAGGCTTGACCTTAACCTGACGCAGGATTTTTATATTACTACAAAAGACAACACAAAACATACCCTGCGCTTTACGTTCGACCTTATTAATGCAGGTAACCTGCTTAATAAAAACTGGGGCCTTTACCAGGTGCCAAATGTTACCAGCCTGATTAAAGTAGATAAAGTGGTTGTAAACGGTTCAAGCGTTACGCCTATCTACTCATTCCCATTCCAGAATGGTGGTACATTATCTCCGTACACATCTACATTTAAAAATGATATAAGCATTCTTTCACGCTGGCAAATGCAATTCGGGTTTAAATACCTGTTTAATTAATAGTTTTTTATAAGTGTGAATAAAAGGGCCCTGCAACTGCGGGGCCCTTTATTTATACCTAAAACGGTTTTTACGGCGCAGGATTTGTTGAGTATTTTATAGTGAAGTCAAAACGGTTAATTTATATAGCACTGGCGTCTGACGCATTTATAATGATAACCAAGTTTATTGGTTCTGCTGCCAGTGGTAGCTCAGCTATGTTGTCTGAAGGTGTTCACTCCGTTATAGATTGTATAAGCCAGTTGCTGTTATTGTGGGGGCTGCACCAAAGCCAGAAGAAGGCTGATGATAAGCGGCCATTTGGTTATGGACGGGAGTTATACTTCTGGTCGTTTATTGTATCGTTAATGATATTTACATTGGGTGGCTGCATATCGTTTTACGAGGGGTTGCAGAAATTTAAAGACCCGGTGGTACCGGGAGATGAGGGATGGAATTATATTGTACTGGCTGCTGCATTTGTGTTTACCGGTATTTCAGCAGCGGCATCGTTAAAAACATTTAATAAACAACGGGACCGTGTACCATTTTGGCGCGCGATAAAAGAAAGTAAAGACCCCGCTACATTTATTGTACTGCTTGGTGATGTGGGCGACTTACTGGGCCTGCCAGTTGCGTTTGCAGGCATATTGTTAGGGCATTTATTAAACAACGGCTATTACGATGGCGGCGCGTCTATTGTGATTGGCATGTTGCTGATACTTATCTCTATCGTGTTGCTGCGGGAAAGCCGAAGCCTGCTGATGGGTGAGGCACCTAATAAAAAAACACTCAAAAGAATTATTGCACTGGCTGAAAAAGATGAAGATGTGCGCAGCATTAAAGAACATTTCTCCATATATCTTGCGCCGGAAGAAGTAATACTGCAATTGGTTACCGTGTTTAAAGATAACCTTACCACCCAGCAAATAACCGATGCCATTGAGCGTATCTCCAAACAAATACGCGAAAATTTTCCGCGTATAAAACAAATATTTATCGAACCCTCAGCTGCATAAACGGCATGATTAATGTTGCGGTGAATAAAAGTTATTATGAAAAAGCAAACAAGCAAACAATATCCTGTGCAGGAAGATAAACCGAACAGCGCAACCCAGCACCACGGCTCGGCCACACAGGGCGGATCTAATTTTGGGCAGGGTTCTGTTCAGTTGGGGAATAATAGTTTAAAGCAGGGCAGTGAAAGCGATAAAGGATCAAACTACGATGGAGAAGAAGGTTGGAATAATGAAGCTTTAAGAAATGAAGACATAACAAAAAAGAACAAATAGTTTGTATTGTACGGTATAGTTTTTGCCGCATAACAGCAACAAAAAAATTGCACCAATGAAAAATGTAGCTAACCGTAAAACCACCGGTATACCCAATAAATTATATAAAGAAAAACCTGTAATAGCAAAGGCCGGTAATTATTGTAAAACGTTAAACAGGGAAACAGGTACAAAAGAAGGTAACAAGCAAATAGCTATGCATTCCAGGTAACGTTTTTTGAACAAACTTCAACGCAGTAATATAGATATGGCGGCCATTTGGCCGCCATACTTTTTTTGTAAATTATTACAGTTCAGGCGCCGTGGGAAACATAATACTGTCAGGCGCTTCAACCTCAACAGCTACATTATTTATAAAGTTCAGCAAGTCACTGTTCAGCCTGTCTTTATCGGTAAAGAACAAGCCATGCGGTGCGCCTTCATACACTATATATTCTGCACCGGGCAAAAGGTCTGACGTACGGTCGCCGCTGCTTTCAATGGGAACTGTTTTATCAGCATCGCCATGAATAATTAGTGTGGGTACGGTAATGGCCTGCACATCATCCCTAAAATCAGTTGACGAGAAAGATTTTGCACATTCTTCCGTTGCTATTGGGGAAGCGAATGAACAAAGAGTGCGGTAATATTCCAGCGATGGCGTACTAATAGGGTGGTTAAGCATGGTAACGCCAAAAAACTGTTTGCCAAATGTGTCAAGAAATTCAATGCGGTCTTTTTGAATACCCTCAAGCATCTCATCAAACACGCTTTGGTCAACCCCCGCTTCGTTATCGCTTGTTTTTAGCATATAAGGCGTAACGGCGCTAACCAGCGCTATGCGCGCAACTTTGTCGCTGCCATATATGCTAAGGTAGCGCACCACCTCGCCGCCACCCATGCTAAAACCTACCAGCGTTACATCTTCCAGTTTTAAATGGTCTATCACTGCTTTAAGGTCAGCGGCCAGCGTATCGTAATCATAACCTGTGTAGGGACGGGATGATTTGCCAAAACCGCGCCTGTCGTATGTTATGCAGCGCACGCCTTGCTTTACAAGTGTGGTTACCTGGTACTCCCACATTTCCTGGCTAAGCGGCCAGCCATGTATAAGTAAAACCGGTTGGCCTTTGCCAATATCCTGGTAATGCAGCTTAACTTCTTCGGCGCTTATTATGTCTGTTGTTGTAACGTAGTTCATATATTTAGTTTACATAATAGCGGTAAAAAACGTACCAAAAAAGAACCTGCAGGAATGAACGGATTACGAACCGGTAATTAACCGGGTTCTGCCGATTTGAATATTGGGTGGAAATAACGCTAATTATGAAATATCTATTATTAGATTTTGATTGGAATATTATTCAATTTTATATATTCTTGCTTCATAGGGGCGAAGGCTAATGTCATCTATACCTGCTGTTATACCTGTACTGGCGTAGTTACCTAAAACAATAGCGCCTGTTGTAAGGCCGGTTTTTACGGATGCATTCTTTTTTGAAAAATTTAGCACCACAAGCATTTTTATTCCATCCTGTTCGCGGGTATAAGCATATACATCAGTATTGTCTTTATCAAGCAGGGTATATTTACCATACACAAGCACAAGGTTTTCCTTGCGCAGTTTTGTTAGCTTTCTGAAATAATTAAGGCAGCTGCTGCTGTCTTTGTTCTCTGTGGCCGCATTAATTGTGTTATAGTTTTTGTTTACACTAATCCACGGGGTAGTTGTAGTAAAACCTGCGTTGGCTGTAGCATCCCATTGAAATGGGGTACGCCCGTTATCGCGGCAGCTAAAAGCCATTTCTTTTAGCAGGGCGCTGGTATCGCCATTAATATTTTTTACATGCTGGTATTCGTTAAGGGATGCTTTGTCTTTGTATTGGCTGATGGATGTAAAGCCGGCATTGGTCATACCCAGTTCATCGCCGTTGTAATAATAAGGCGTTCCTCTCATAGTCATAATAAATGTACTCAGCATTTTGGATGATGCATCGCGGTAGGCCGCATCATCATTGCCAAACCGGCTTACCAGCCTTGCCTGGTCGTGGTTGGATAGAAAGATGGAAAGCCATCCATTGGTTGCAAAGGCGCTGTCCCACCGGCTGAATACTTCTTTAAAATGCAGCAGGCTGTAGCCACCGGGCTTTGCTATATCTACTCCCTCAAAAGCGTAAGCCATATTCAATTCGTGCCTGTCTGAATCTACAAGGTTATGCGCATCTGCAAAACTGTTGCCTGCACCTTCTGCCACGCTCATTACGTTGTATTTACTAAATACCTCTTTATTCATTTCCTGTAAATAGTCGTGCAGGTGCGGGCCTATGGCGTAATACTTCATAAAATCTTTTTCATATCCTGCGGGGAAAATAGGAAAGGTGGTGTCTTTTGCAGCAAACTGAAAGGCGTCCAGCCTAAAGCCATCAATGCCTTTGGCTGCCCAAAACTTCATTATGTTATACACTTCCTGCCGCAATTTTGGATTTTCCCAGTTAAGGTCTGGCTGTTTGCGCGAAAAATAATGCAGGTAGTAGGCATTGGTAACGGAGTCGTACATCCAGGCATCATGGTTAATATCAAACAAGCTGTAACGGGGGGATGGTTTACCCCGGTCGGCATTCCACCAATGGTAATAATCCCGGTAAGGGCTGGTGCGCGAACTGCGGCTTTGTTTAAACCACTGGTGTTCGTCGCTGCTGTGGTTTACCACAAGGTCCATAACAAGCTTAATGCCGCGTGTATGCAGGCCGCTAAGCAGTGTATCAAAATCGGCCATGGTGCCAAACTGCTGCATAATGTTTTTGTAATCGCTTACATCGTAACCGTTATCATCGTTTGGCGAGCTGTATATAGGGTTTAGCCATACCGTAGTTACACCAAGGCTTTGTATATAATCTAATTTGCTGATGATGCCTTTCAGGTCGCCTACGCCATCGCCGTCAGCATCTTTAAAACTGCGTGGATAAATTTGATACACTATGGCTTCCTTCCACCACTTTCTTTCGCCAGGCGCTGATGTTAAGGATTTTTTTTGAGTGCAGGCTACTGCTACTGCTATGACGGTGCAGCAAATGAAGCGTTTTTTCATAAACAGGCGGCAAGCCGGACTAGTTCTTGCCGAATGAATGTACGCATAACCTGGTTGAATAACAAAAAGAGATTAACGCCTTGTGAACTGGCGAAACTTAGTGGCATTGCATTAAGGGGGTGTGCAGAAATTGAATTTATAACCGGTATGTAGTTAACTTTATACAATAAGAACATGCTATGTTAAAAACTGCAACCGTTGTTATGATGTTATTATGTATGGCTGGTTTTACTACAGGCAAACAACCAAAGGTTATACAGATAGATGTAAGGCCCATTTTAAACTCGCGCCCTGTTACGGTGCTTAACCATGGTAAACTATTTACATGGACGAACGGTATTGATGGAGGCGGTAAGGGCGACGGTTATTTAACCATGCGGGCTGCACTGTTTAATGGCGATACCTCGCCACATGCCTTGCCGGATGATGCTGTTTTTGCAGCGAATGATTATCATCCTGAAATTAGGCTGCATTACAGTAATAATGATACGGTAAACAACCAAACCTATAATATAAAGGATGAAGGCAGTTTTAATTTTCATGTGCCTATACACCAGTACAGCAATATGTATTTATGCCTTACCAGTTCTGAAGGCCCGTCAAAATTGCATGTTGAATTAACTTACACCAATGGCACTGAAATGCGCGATATTTTTCTGCCTGATTATTATAATGATATTGCCGCAAATGATACGGCCCTAATGTACGTTGCGCATGACCTTGCCAAATGGAACAATAAAAACAAAATGGCTGAAACCAACCACCATAACATTGATGCTATAAATATTCACCCTGATGCAAAAAGGCTGCTTACACATATTACTGTGAGAAAAGAAAAGGCAGGCTACCTTGTGTTTTGGGGAGCGACAGGTGTGGTGGCTGAATGACAAAACCTTAACCAGTTAACGGATAACCAAATAGTTACTTTATGAGCGCAACAAAATGGTTTGACAGGCAATTTAATTTTGATTTAAGCAAACAGGAGTACGCAAATATTTACAAGCGCCTGCAACAGGCAGCAGGCTTATTACAGCAGCTTACTGCAGGTGTGCCGGATGAAGTGCTGGTGTACCAGCCGGAAGGCAAATGGTCAATTAAAGAACATATCGGCCATCTTGCCCTGTTAGAGCATTTGTGGCAGGTTAGGTTGCAGGATATACTGCAAAGCAAACCCTTGCTTACACCAACCGACCTGGAAAACAGGGCAACTACCCAGGCAGGCTTTAACAGCGTAGCCATTGCAGCGCTAATAAACATGTTTGCGGTTGAAAGAACTAAAACGCTTGCATTACTTAACAGTGTAAAAGAGGCCGATTACAACAAGGCAAGCGTACACCCGCGTATGCAAAAGCCTATGCGTGTTACAGACCAGGCTTATTTTACCGCCGAGCATGATGACCACCATATTAATGCAATAACAAATATTATAAGCCACTTTAAATAGTACTGTTATGGAAATAACATCTGTACAATCGTTTATTGATTATTACGGTAAAATACGGCAACGTACAAACAGAATAGTAAATATTATTCCGCATGATAGGCTTGACTGGGCTTATATGCCGGGCAAGTTTACCGTTGGCGACCAGGTGAGGCATATAGCGGCTATTGAACGATATATGTTTGCAGAAACCGTTGCCGGAAGAAAGAGCGCCTACCACGGCTGCGGCAAAGAGTTTGCCGATGGCTATAAAAACATAGTAGCTTATTTTAATGAGTTGCACAGGCAAAGCATGGAAATTATTAATAGCCTTGGCGATGAAGGTTTGCAAAGAAAATGTTTAACGCCTGAAGGCACCCCGATAACCATTTGGAAATGGCTGCGTGCTATGACCGAACACGAAATACACCACAGGGGCCAGCTATACCTGTACCTTAATATGCTGGCTGTTACAACACCGCCTATGTTTGGGCTGACCGCGGAGGAAGTGGAGCAGAAAAGTTCATAGTTCATGGCTCATGGCTCATGGTTCATGGCTGGGATGAAGCACCAAATGCGGAAAAGTACCAAAGATCAAAGGAACAAAACATTCAATGTTCAATACTCAACACTCAAGTGAAGAAAAGTGCCAAAGCTTGAATGTTAAATAATCAATACTTAATTGAAAAAATAGAAGCATGGCTTACCAACAACTGTCGTAAAAAATACAGATGGCTACGCCATGGGTGGGGTCACGTTATGCCGTAACCCTACAAATACATTGTATTTTTAGTATTACGGGCGGTCCTAAACCATGACACTATCAACCATGAACTATGAACTTTTCTTCACCTTTAAAAGCAGCAAGCCATTTTAAAAATGGTTTGTTTATTTTGCAGCCCGCAACAACATATAATAGATGCAGCAAAAAAAGTTAGGTAAAACATATATCATTATTATTTTAGGTGCGTTAACCACCATAAGCCCGTTTACCATTGATATGTATTTGCCAGCTTTTAAGCTTATTGCGCAAAGCCTGCATACAACACCGGAAAAAATATCTTTATCAGTATCCAGTTACTTTATTGGTTTCTCACTGGGGCAGTTGCTATACGGCCCTTTGCTTGACCGCTTTGGCAGAAAACCGCCTCTATATTTTGGGCTTGCGCTGTACTCCGTTATGTGCTTTGCCTGCATGCAGGCGCACAGCGTTACGGCGCTGGTTGTATTCAGGTTTTTCCAGGCGCTGGGTGGTTGTGTTTCAACAGTAGCGGCAATGGCCATGGTGCGTGATTTCTTCCCCGTAAAAGAAAGTGCCAAAGTATTTTCACTGCTGGTATTAATGATAGCGCTATCGCCTTTATTCGCACCAACTATTGGTGGTTTTGTTACTGCATGGCTGGGCTGGCAATGGATATTTATGATGTTGCTTATTATTGCCGTTATTATACTGGTAGTGTCTGTTATCTTTCTGCCGGAGGGCCACATGCCAGATAGAACTATATCGCTTAAGCCCGCGCCAATGCTGCGATCATTTTACGGCATTATCATTAACCGGCAGTTTATTACCTATGCGCTGGCAAGCGCTTTTGGGTTTGCCGTGCTGTTTGTGTATGTGGCTGGCTCACCCATTATTTTTATGCAGGTGTTTAAAGTAAGCCCGCAAACCTATGGTTTAATATTCGCCGGGCTTTCTGTTGGTTTTATAGGCGCCAATCAACTGAACATTTTAGTGCTAAGAAAATATACCAGCGCGCAAATTTTTCGCGTGGGTGTTATATGCCAGGTAATTTGCTGCGCCATATTTATTACAGGGGCATCGCTGCACTGGTTCGGGCTTGCGGGCACACTGGTTATGATATTTCTTTGCATTGGCTGCCTGGGGTTCATCAACCCCAATGCACAGGCGCTGGCCCTGGCGCCATTTGCAAAAAATGCCGGCAGCGCATCAGCTTTAACAGGCTTCCTGCAAATAGGTATTGGCGGCGCTATTTCAGCCAGCATAAGTTTTTTTCCTGCTACCAGCAGTGTGCCGTCTGCCATGTTAATGATCATATCATCTGTTATGGCGCTATTAATACTGTTAGTTGGCGGCAGGGGACTGAAGATTGAGTTAGGCGAGCCAAACGATGTAGTGGCGGGGACGCACTAGAGGGGGTGGTTCATAGTTGATAGTTCATGGTTCATAGCAAATACAGAAACAAAAACACCCAATACCCGATCTTCTCCGCAGGAGTGCGTTGGACAACTTAACATTCAGGTTGACGAAAAGCACCAGGGTCAATGGCTTGATGCTTCAAGCCAAAGAAACACCCAAAGTTTCCTGGAAAATAAATCCTCAATACTCATCCGTTTATACAGCAACCCCTACAAATACAATTTATTTTCAAACAGTTGTAAGGGGTGATGCTTAGTGATGATTATTATATGCAAATAGCAGTGGAATGTTTTTTGTTTTATTCAGCCTAACGAAAAACATTTACCATGAAGAATAGTTATAAAGCCACTGCAGAAAAAACAGCACAGAAGCACAAAAAAATACAGGCGCAGGTTGCCGCTGCCGATAAAAATAAGCCTGCCAAAAAAGCCAGAAAAGCTATGCAGGCGGGTGCCAGAAAATATCCTGAACCGCCTGTTACCAAACAACACCTTACCAAGCCCGGCGCTGAAAGCAAGCTTAAGCTTAAACCTATGTATGAAGCGCCTTATTATAAGGGCTCGGGCAAATTGCAGGGCAAGGTGGCTATTATTACCGGCGGCGATAGTGGTATAGGCAGGGCAGTGGCAGTGCTGTTTGCGCGGGAGGGGGCCGATGTTTGCATTGTGTATTTAAATGAACATAATGATGCAGAGGATACCAAAAGATTGGTTGAAAAAGAGGGACAAAAGTGCATAGTTATTCCGGGCGATGTTAGCAATAGGGATTTTTGTATTGAGGCGGTAAAACAAACAGCAGCCATCCTGGGCCACCTGGATGTGCTGGTTAATAATGCCGCTTTTCAGTTGCATGTTTCGCGGTTTGAAGATCTTACTGAAGAGCATTTTGATACTACTTTAAAAACAAACCTGTACGGCTATTTTCATATGGCGCAGGCTGCTGTGCCTTATATGCAACCGGGCAGCGCCATTGTTAACACGGGTAGCGTAACGGGCATTTTGGGCAATAAAGACCTGCTGGACTACTCACTAACCAAGGGCGGTATACATGCCTTTACCAGGTCGCTTGGCACCCATTTAATTGAAAAAGGTATACGTGTTAATGCCGTTGCGCCCGGCCCGGTTTGGACGCCTTTGAACCCGGCGGATAAGGAAAAGAAGGATGTTGCCAAATTTGGCGCCGACACACCCATGAAACGCGCCGCCCAGCCAGAAGAAATTGCACCCGCATATGTGTTTTTGGCATCGTCTCATTGTTCAAGCTATATAACCGGGGAAGTGCTGCCAATTATTGGAGGATATAGTGGCGGCTGAACAAGATCCGAAGCGGCGGACAGGTTTGGGAGGATTTTAAGGATGAAATGGATTGCGCGGAAAAGCCTTAGGGCGTATGAGATCAAATTTAAGAAATGTGGAAAAAAAGTTGCCAAAAACACCGGACACCCCGGTGGTTTTTATATTTATGATAGAGGGTCGGGAGTGGGAAAGTCCGGAAGTCGGAAAGACGGGAAGTCTGGAAGGTGTACAATGCCCTGGCGTAAAAATTTTTTGAACGAAAAATGAATTTTGTAGCGTTAGGTTGACTATAACTTATTGAAAATTAAAAGGATAGGTAAATTTTGAATGCATTCAAATTTCCTCCATTTTCCTCCCGGTGCATCCTTAAGGTCGTTATCGGGCCAAGTGGCCTGAATGCGGCCTTGCACAAAACAGGCGCGTGGGAATTGCCAGGTAAATGGTTTTTTACTGACCTGGATGCTGGTTGAATTTGGAAATGAAAAATGATGTTTGAAACCAGGCATTGAATTTAATAACATGGTAATCAGTTATTTGTGCAGAAGGCAAGGTTGTAAAACATTCCTCCATTTTCCTCCCGGTGCATCCTTGAAATGCATAAAAAATGGAAATTGGGTTGCTTTTGTTTGAACATGGATGTTGACTAACGGACGCCTGCTGATAAAACCAGCAACGAATTTTTTCACTTTGTACCTTGCACTTCTAAGCTCGTACTTGTTCTCATTTGTCGTAATTTTGCGCCTTCTTACACATGATAAAACCTTAATATGAGTATAGGAACCTTTAGTTACCCGATGCCTGTTAATGAGCCTGTTTTGCAATATGCACCCGGCTCTGCAGAGAAAGCTGCGTTGAAGCAAACATTGGCCGAGTTTAAAAACAAGGCGCTCGACATACCTATGTATATTGGTGGCAAAGCAGTTAAAACCGGTAAAAAAGAGGCTATACACCCGCCACACGAAATTGCGCATACGCTGGGCTTTTTTCATGTGGGCGAAGAAAAGCATGTTAAGCAGGCGATAGACGCGGCGCTTAAGGCAAAAGAAGATTGGGCAAACATGCCATGGGAAGAACGTGCACATATATTTTTAAAGGCTGCCGACCTGATGGCTACCAAATACCGCAGCCACATGAACGCAAGCACCATGCTGGGCCAAAGTAAAAATGCCTACCAGGCTGAGATAGACAGCGCCTGTGAACTGATAGACTTTTTGCGTTTTAATGTTCACTTTTTAAGCGAGATATATAAAAATCAGCCGATATCGTCACCAGGTATGCATAACCGCACCGAGTGGCGCCCGCTGGAAGGTTTTGTACTGGCGATTACACCTTTTAATTTTACCGCCATTGGTGGTAACCTGCCTACCAGCGCTGCTATGTGCGGCAATGTAGTAGTATGGAAACCAGCCAATACGCAGGTGTACAGCGCGCAAATGTTTATGCGAATTTTAAAAGAAGCCGGTTTGCCAGATGGTGTTATAAACCTTATTTATGTTGACGGCCCTGTGCTGGGGGAGGTTTGTTTTAATCACCGCGACTTTGCAGGTATACATTTTACCGGCTCAACCGGAGTGTTTAACCAGATTTGGAAAACAATAGGCAACAACATTAGCAACTATAGAACGTACCCGCGCATAGTGGGCGAGACAGGTGGTAAAGATTTTGTGCTGGTACACAAAAGCGCTGATGTTGACGCAGTGGTAACAGCATTGGCGAGAGGTGCATTTGAATTCCAGGGTCAGAAATGTTCTGCGGCTTCAAGGGCTTACCTGCCATCAAATATTGCTGATGAAATAAAGCAAAAGCTTGTGGCTGAAATAAAAACCATGAAAATGGGCAGCGTTGAAGACTTTACCAATTTTGTGAACGCTGTTATTGACGAAAGAAGCTTTGATAAAATAAGCGGGTACATAGCCAACGCTAAAAAAGATAAGAAAGCAAACATATTGGTGGGGGGTAATTGCGATAAGAGCGAAGGCTATTTTATTGAACCTACTGTTATTGAAGCGAAAGACCCAAAATATGTAACGCTGTGTGAGGAGATATTCGGGCCGGTGCTTACCATATATGTATATGATGCTGATAAGTTTGAAGAGGCTATGGAGTTGGTTGATAATACTTCTCCCTATGCATTAACAGGTTCTATTGTAGCGCAGGATCGCGCCGCTGTTTTACAGGCAACCAACAAGCTACGCAACGCTGCGGGTAATTTTTACATAAACGATAAACCCACCGGCGCTGTTGTAGGCCAGCAGCCATTTGGCGGTGCAAGGGCAAGCGGCACAAATGATAAAGCGGGCAGCATGCTAAACCTTTTTCGCTGGTTAAGTGCCCGCACCGTAAAAGAAACATTTAACCCGCCCGTTGATTACCGATATGCGTTTTTAAAGGAAGAATAATTCGATTTTCGATTGCAGACCTGCCTGCCGGCAGGCAAGTTGCAGATTGGATGGGAGCGAATGATTGAACGCCCGCTCGTGCCGCTCCGACGGGCAGATATCAGGATTTGCAGGATTTCTTTTCGGCGAAAATCTGTTCCATCCTTTTAATCTGCAATTGGTTTTAAGTCGCGAAGCAACAAAGAATAAACCGTATATTGCTTTCAGCCTTATACATGGGCGCAACTAACATGCCTGAAGACAATAAAAGTTCGCTTAACAGGGCGCTTGGCCTTACTGCCAGTGTGTTGCTGGTGGCGGGCCTTATGATAGGTTCCGGCGTGTTTAAGAAGATAGCGCCCATGGCAAAGCACCTGGGCTCAGAATCGTATATTTTGTGGGCGTGGATATTGGCCGGTGTTATTACCATGTTTGGCGCTTTTACCTACGCAGGCCTCGCCACCACTACGGCACGTACCGGCGGCATATATGAATATTTGAAGCAGGCTTTTGGCGACTTTATCGCCTTCCTTTTTGGGTGGAGCTTCTTTACTATTACGGGCAGCGGCGCTATTGCTGCATTGGCGTTTATATTTTCTGAGTCGGTTAATACATTGGTGCACTTCCCTAACCCGCTTGATTCATGGAAAGATGTATCGATGGCCGGGGGAACGATAACCCCTTTTGCAAGTTCGGGCATTAAGTTTTTTGCTATAATAGTTATAGGGTTGCTAACGCTTATAAACTACCGCGGTGTAAAGCAGGGCGGCATATTGAATAATATAGTTACTGCTGCAAAAATACTTGGCATATTACTGTTGATAGTCGCTGGCCTTTTCTATGCAGCAGGCCCTGCCCCGCAGGTTGTAACAGGTGCGGCAACGCCGGCGCAATCGGGCGGCACCATGATAGCAGTTTTTTTATCTGCCATGCTCAGCGCCTTGTGGGCGTATGACGGATGGGCCAACATAACCTTTATTGCCGGTGAAATTAAAAACCCGCAACGCAATTTACCACTTGCTATAATTGGCGGGGTAGGTATTGCGATGTTTTTATATGTTATGCTAAACTATTGCTTTATGCGCGTGCTAAATATGCAGCAGCTTGCCGCAATAGGGGATAATGAAATTGCGGCCGCCAAAGCAGCTGGCGTAATGATGGGTAATACGGGATCAATAATTATAGCGGTGCTTATAATGGCCTGCACATTTGGTGCTGCCAATGCATGCATACTGGTGTATCCAAGGTTATATTATCGCATGGCGCAGGAAACAAGGTTTTTTAAAAGCGCCTCGGCGGTACATCGTATTTACCGTACGCCACACATAGCCCTGGTATATTCAGGTGTGTGGAGTTGCATATTGGTGATAAGCGGCACCTTCGACCTGTTGACTAATCTTGTAGTACTGGCCAGTTATTTCTTTTTTGGCCTGACTGCCTGGGGGCTGATAAAAATGAAGCGGAGCGGTGTTGTAAAAACCAGGGTGATAGGCTATCCTTTTACGCCGGTTATCATCATGCTGTTCTCACTATCGCTTATTATCAACAATATTATAAGCGACCCTAAACAATCGTTCATTTGTTTTTTGCTGGTATTAAGCGGTGTGCCTTTTTACCTGTACTTTAAAAGGAAGGCACTTGCTAATGGGCCGGTGGAAGAGGAACAGGAGAGTTTAAGCTAAATGTCTTTACTCATCACATAGTCGTTCATAAAAAATCCGCTGCCGATGGGTATATCAACCGTGTCAATAATGGCAAAGCCATTTTTAACGTAGTAATTGTATGCAGGGTTATTGCGGTTTACGTTTAATATTAATGCGGTTGCTTGGTGCTGTTTGGCTGTATTAATAACAGTTTGCATGAGCGCTTTGCCCGCACCAGATCTTTGAATGGTTGGCAATACATAAAGTTTATGCAGCTTCCAGCTTACGCCGGGGGTGTATGCGCTGCAGCCGGCAAAACCAATAGCCTCGTCGTTTTCGTCAACGGCTAAAAAAAACACATGGCCTTCATCAAACTGGTTGGCCAATGCCTCGGGACTGTAGATCATCTCAAGCATATAAGACAGTTGCTGGTGTGAAAGTAGTTGGCCGTATGTTACAGGCCAGGTTTGGTGCGCTATATGGCGTATGGTTTCAATATCATCTTTGGTAGCGATCTTTATTTGCACGGTGCTAATTTTTTATTTCCTGCACATATTTTGGAGGCCTGTATCGTAATATTTTTTTGGTAAGCCAGTGGCTTAAAAAAGCGCTGCCTGTGCCGATTACTGCGCCACCCAGTACATCGCTGGTGTAATGTTCGCCAAGATATAACCTTGAATAACCTATACCTGCAGCCCACGCATAAGCCGGTACAATAACATACCATTTTTTATACTCAAGGCTTAATGTTGTTGCCGTTGCAAACGCTATGGTTGTATGCCCTGAAGGAAATGATCTTCCTGTTTCAGAAACATCATAAGCATGCACCTCACCGGGATATTTTATGTATGGCCTTTGCCTGTTGATTGCATATTTAAGCCCTTCACCAAGAACAACGGCTATACCTAGCGATCCAACAGTTTCCCAGGCCTGGTGCTGCACCTTTTGGTTGTGTGTTGAGTAACCCACAATAAACTGTGTAAGCGGTAAGGCCGCGCCAACAGGATAAGAGGAGGACGTAAGCCCCCGCATAATAACAGAGTTGGGGTTTTGCGGATTAATACTTTCCAGTGTATTGATGTCCCAGTTTTGCGCTGTTGATGCGAATGAAATTGCGATAAAGTAAATAACAAATTGTAGTTTTTTCATGTTGTGATTTGTTGCCGTCAGCAACGGATAGTAGTAGAAAGCCGCAGCTTTGCACTACCGCGGTGTGTATTATAAATTAGCCAGGCTTTCTTCAATGGTTTTTATTCTTGCTTCAGCGTCGGCCTGTTTCTTTTTTTCCATCTCAACAACTTCTGCTTTTGCATTTTGTACAAACCGTTCGTTGCTTAGCTTTTTTATAACGCTTTGCAAAAAGTTGTTTTGATAGGCGAGGTCTTTAAGCAATTCATCTTTAAGCCCGGCGGTATCAAGCTGTTTTTCTGTTTCAATATAAAACTTATCTTTCTCAACCGCTACAACAATGGTATTGGTAACGGCCTCACTTGTAAAAGCAATGTTTGAAGCGTTTACCTGCTTTGCTAAAATGCTTTCAATAGCAGTATAACTGTTTTTATCACCTGTTTCAATATGCAGGGTTATAACTTCCTTAGGTTTAAGCTGGTTACGGTTACGTGCGTCACGTAAAGTGGTGATCACTTTTTTTAGCAGTTCTGCATCAGCCAATATAGTTGTATCAATAGCACCAATGGCACTATATTGTTTAACACAAAGGTCAGCATCTGTATCCCTTAATAAGTGATAAATATCTTCTGTAATAAACGGCATAAATGGGTGAAGCAACTGCAACAGCTCATCAAAGTAACCAACTGTTTTTTCGTATACTTCAGCATCTATGGGTTGTTCAAAACCAGGCTTAATCCATTCAAGATACCAGCTACAGAAATCATCCCATATAAGCGAGCGGAGCGCCTGTAGTGCCTCGCTCAGCTTAAACTGTTTCATCAGGCTATCCAGTTCAGTCTTTACTTCATTCAGCCTGCTTTCAAACCAAAGCAAAGCGAAACTGCTGTTGCTTCCGGTCTTTCCGTCTTCCTGACTTTCGGTCTTTCTTCCTTCCCACATCTTCACCAGTTTCAGCGCATTCCACATCTTATTATTAAAGTTGCGGCCCTGCTCAAGTGCAGCTTCATCAAACATCAGGTCGTTACCGGCGGGTGAGGAGAACATAATGCCAAACCTAACCGCGTCGGCACCATATTTGTCAATCAGCATCAGCAGGTCGGGGCTGTTGCCAAGACTTTTGCTCATTTTCCTGCCCAGCTTATCGCGTACAATGCCGGTAAAATATACATCACTAAAAGGCTTGTCGCCCATAAACTCAAAACCTGCCATTATCATCCTGGATACCCAAAAGAAAATTATTTCGGGCGCGGTAACCAGCGTGTTGGTAGGGTAATAGTATTTAACCTCGCTGTTGCCGGGGTTTGAGAAACCTTTAAAAGTTTCAAAAGGCCACAGCCATGAGGAGAACCAGGTGTCGAGAACGTCTTCGTCCTGGCGTAAGTCGTTAATATTGTAACCTGCTATTTCGTGAATCGTGAAACGTGAATCGTGAATGGGTTGCGCAGATCTGTCATTCGCTTCGTTTTTCACGATTGACGATTGACGATTGACAATCTGAGCCCACGCTTCTTCCCGTGTCGCTGCTACAGCAAAGCTGCCGTCAGGCAGGTGCCATGCAGGTATGCGGTGGCCCCACCATAGCTGGCGGCTTATACACCAGTCGCGAATGTTTTCCATCCAGTAACTGTAAGTATTTTTAAACTTGGCGGGATGAAATTTTATATCACCTTCAACAACAGCTTTCAATGCTGGCTCGCTAATTTTTTTCATGCTAAGCCACCACTGCATACTAAGGCGTGGTTCAACAACCGTATCAGGGTTACGCTCCGAAAAGCCAACCTGGTTGGTGTATTCTTCAATCTTTACCATTTGACCGGCAGTTTCAAGGTCAGCCACAATTTTTTTGCGAACCTCAAACCTGTCTTCACCAATATATAGTTGGGCGGCTTCGCTCATCGTGCCATCGTCGTTCATTGTATCAACTACCTCAAGGTTATACTTTTGGCCAAGCTGGTAATCGTTCATGTCGTGCGCCGGTGTAACCTTTAACGCACCGGTACCAAAGTCCATCTCCACATAATCATCGGCAATAATGGGTATGCGGCGGTTTATTAAAGGCACAAGCGCATACTTGCCAAGCAGGTGTTTGTAACGTTCATCTTTCGGGTTAACGCAAATGGCAGTATCGCCAAGAATGGTTTCAGGGCGTACAGTAGCTATTGTAATGAAGTTGACAGATGATAGTTGACTGTTGACAGATGATGCAGTGTTATCAGCTGCATTTTTGCTGTCAACTGTCAACTGTAAACCGTCAACAGGTAAGGAATTGTTATCAATAAAGTACCTCACATAATACAGCTTGCTTTGCACTTCCTTATGAATAACCTCTTCGTCACTTAACGCTGTTTTGGCTTTGGCGTCCCAATTTATCATGCGTTTGCCGCGGTAGATCAAGCCTTTCTCATATAGCTTTATAAAAATGTCGATTACGGATTTGTAATAATCACCATCCATGGTAAAAGCAGTTCTGTCCCAATCGCAGCTACAGCCAAGCTTGCGCAACTGTTGCAGAATAATGCCACCATATTTTTCTTTCCATTCCCAGGCATATTTCAAAAACTCATCTCTTGATAAGGATGATTTTATAATACCTCTTTCACGCAACATACCAACCACTTTTGCTTCGGTGGCAATGCTGGCATGGTCTGTACCGGGCAGCCAGCAAGCGTTCTTGCCACTCATACGGGCGCGGCGTATTAAAATGTCCTGTATGGTGTTATTAAGGCAATGGCCCATGTGCAGCACGCCCGTAACGTTAGGGGGCGGCATAACAATGGTGTACGGCTCGCGGTCATCCGGCTCGCTGTGAAAATAATTGTTGTCAAGCCAGTGCTGGTACCATTTTGCCTCTGCCTGCTGATGCTCAAAATTTTTACTTAAGTCCATTAATTATAGTTTGTCCCCAGGTAATTCCTTAGGGATAGTTAGTAGTTTGTTGTTGTCCAGGTGTGCGGATCTTTTCTTCCTTTCACCTTATACCTTCAGGCTTCCGCCTTTTAAGGGCTGCAAAAGTAATAAAAATGCCCCGCTGTTGGCGGGGCATACAATATATAGCTTGTTTATATATTACCAGAGGTTTAAATGGTTGGCCCATATACCAGGCTCCCGCTCTGCGCTGCCGCCGCTTTTATCTGCAGAAACGGCTTCTGTACAGCCGTTTCCTGAACTTTTTTTATCGCTGCTGACCGAAGGCATAGAAAGAGAGCAGTTGTTTAAACACTGCTTCATTTTGTCGCCGGCTGTTTGTATCTGCTGCATCTTGTTTCCGCAAGAGAGCAGAGACAGGGTGAAGATGGCAGTTAATATGAGGGTGCGCATGGTTAACTTTTTGGCAGTGCAAAGATAATAATTGTTTTATATAACAAGGTTAAATGATGTTAACATGTGTTAAATTCAGTTTAATGTATTGCAGGTGAGGAGCAATTTAAGCCAGTTGCTTCTTCTTTTTGCCACCTTCAATATTGGGCAAAAACCCGGTTAGCAAACCAATAAGGGGCAAAAACGAGCATACTTTGTAAACGTACTCAATGCCCTTCTGGTCAGCCAGGTTGCCCAACAATGCCGAACCAACACCGCCCATGCCAAATGCGAACCCAAAAAATAGCCCTGATACTAACCCAAGTTTGCCCGGCAAAAGCTCCTGCGCATACACCAGTATAGCAGAAAAAGCAGAGGCCAGTATAATGCCAATAATAACAATTAATATGCAGGTGGTAAAAAGCCCAACGTAAGGCAGCGCAAGGGTAAATGGCGCAACGCCCAGTATGGAAACCCAAATAACATATTTACGCCCAAACCTATCGCCAAACGGGCCGCCTAAAATTGTGCCTGCAGCTACAGCAGCTAAAAACAAGAACAGGTAAAAAGGCGCGTTATGCTCGCCTACGTGAAATTTTTCTATTACATAAAAAGTAAAATAACTGCTAATGCTTGCCATGTAGAAGTATTTGGAGAAGATAAGCAGCAACAATATAACAACCGAGGTGGTGATTTTCGTTTTTGATAATTGAAGGGGCGCCACAATGAGCGTTGAAGACTTTTTACGTTCTGCTACGTGCTTTTGGTACCATTGGCCTATTTTGTATAGTACGGTAATGGCTATTATGGGTAGCACTGCAAACCATGCTATACTGCCCCTGCCGAATTTTACAATTACCAGCGCTGCCAGTAAGGGGCCCATGGAGCTGCCAAAATTACCCCCTAACTGGAAGATGGATTGGGCCAACCCCCGTTTTCCGCCGGAAGCCATATAGGCAACACGGGATGCTTCAGGGTGAAAGATGGAAGATCCCACACCGATAAGCCCTACGGAGAGCAATACCAGGGGGTATGTGCCCACAAACGACAGCAGCAATAAACCTGTAAGCGTTATGCCCATGCCTGTTGCAAGGGAAAATGGCTGGGGCTTTTTATCGGTAAACGAACCCACCACAGGTTGTAATAATGATGCTGCCAGCTGAAAGGTGAACGTAATTAGCCCTACCTGCGTGTAACTAAGCCTGAACGTTTGCTTCATTAGCGGGTAAATAGACGGAATGATGGACTGGATGGTATCGTTAAGCAGGTGCGAAAAGCTAATGGCGAATAAAACGGGGAAAACGGTTTTTTCAATTGCCTGTTGAACAGGCTGGCCTTGTGCGCTTACAGTTGTACTCATAATTCAATAGATCTTCTTATATATAAAGTAAGACAGGCGGGTGCAAAGATAAAAGGTTTGGAAATAAGGGAGTTGGGATTTTTATGAAGGAGGGTATGATTTGGCCTATTGGGCTGAATAGAAAAAAGGTGTATGGTTTGTCTTCGTTCATCAGCTATCACCTCTGGGGTGCATTTCAAATTTTCGCTAATGGAAAGAATTAGTAAATTGGGTTATAAAACCCAATAAAATGACAAAAGCCGAATATCTTGAAGCAGCCTCAGTCCGCTATGATGAGTTGCAAAAACTAAACA
>Ga0265327_10000457_pt1 | contig 73150 bp, 55 predicted proteins | sample 41621metaG_FD_202089 | JGI IMG/M metagenome (GOLD analysis project Ga0265327, IMG submission 202089) | Rhizosphere microbial communities from Carex aquatilis grown in University of Washington, Seatle, WA, United States - 4-16-21 metaG | ecosystem: Host-associated > Plants > Roots > Rhizosphere...
GTCAATGGCACCTGCAACGCCTCGGCCAGCCTAGGGTCGTCCTTCCAACCCGGCTCGGCGATCAGCGCCTTCAGGCTGCCCTTGGCCCCCAGCCCGCCGGAGACCTGAGTCAGCGCCCGATGCTCGGCCGGAGTCAGCAGGCCCGGCTCACCGGCGGCGAGCCGCTCCTCCAGCCACGACCGAAAGCCCGGCAGCGGCGACAGGGTGGCGAACACCTTCAGCTTCTCAAATTCGCGCGACAGTTCCTCGACCACCCGCTTGATCAGGAAGTTGCCGAAGCTGATGCCGTTCAAACCCTTCTGGGCGTTGTTGATCGAATAGAAGATGGCGGTGTCGGCACCGGCCGAATCGCCGGCCGGCGCGTGGGTGTCGAGCAGTTCGATGACGTCGGCGGCGATGCCGCGGACCAGCGCCACCTCGACGAAAATCAACGGCTCGTCCGGCATGCGTGGATGGAAGAAGGCATAGAGCCGACGGTCGGCCTCGTCGAGCCGGTTCTTGAGATCGTCCCAGCCCTGGATGGCGTGCACCGCCTCGTAGGCCATGATCTTTTCCAGCACGTTGGCCGAAGACCGCCAGGTCACCCGCTGCAATTCCAGAAAGCCGACGTCGAACCACGAGGTCAGCAGTCCCTTGAGGTCGCTTTCCAGCGCCAGCAACGCCCGGTCGCTCTTGGCGAAGCTCAGCAGTTCGGCGCGCAGATCGACCAGGAATTTGACCCCCTCCGGCAAACCGTTGAACTGGGTCAGCAACTTCAGCCGCGACGGTTCCAAGGCGGCGCGTAGCGCCCGCTCGGCGGAAGCGCGGGCCTCGGCATCCTCGCCCGCCTTCCGCAGCTTCTCGACCGCCGCGTCAACGGCGGCGCCCTCGGGACCGAATTGGGTCGCGAGCAAGGACAGGAAGCGCTTGCGGCCAATGGGACTGAGCGACAGGTATTCGCGGCCGAGCGCGGCGGCGCGCGCCCGCGCCGACACTTCGCCGCCACGGGCTTCCAGACAGGCGCGCAATTGCCCCGACAGACGGGGCAGATCGTCGTCCGGAAGATCGGGCGACAAGGCGACCGAAGCGTTGTCCTTGGCCGAGCGGGCGATGTCCCGCCACAGCCGTTTGATGCGGCCCAGCAGGGAAACCCCGGCCGGTGCCTGAATGCCGCCACCCTCCATCGTCGCCTCCTTCGTCTTCATCTTGCCCCTTCCCCCCTATTGTTATCGGTATCATCCCGCAATGCGGCAAGAACCCCGGGCAAGATTTCGGCGATATCCTCGGCCACTAGGCCCGGACCGAAGGCCCGTGCCGAGGCCCCGTGCAGCCAGCAGGCGGCGGCGGCGGCGTCAAAAGGCTCCATACCCTGGGCCAGCAGCCCGAGCGCCAACCCGGACAGCACATCGCCCGAGCCGGCGGTGGCCAGCCACGGCGGCGCCACGGCGTTGATCACGGCACGGCCGTCGGGATGGGCGACGACGGTGTCCGCCCCTTTCAGCAACACCACCGCTCCCGAACGGACCGCCGCTTCGTGGGCGCGATCCAGACGGCTGCCGCGAACCTCGCCGAACAGGCGGCGGAACTCGCCGTCATGGGGAGTCAGCAGGCACCCGGGAGACAGGTCGGCAAACAGCCGCCGGGGATTGTCGGCGAAGGCGGTAATGGCGTCGGCGTCGAGGACGCAGGACTTCCCCGCCGCCAGGGCGTCGCGGACATGACACCGGGTTTCCTCGCCGCCCCCGGCGCCGGGGCCGATCAGCACCGCGTTGTGCCGGGAATCGGCCAGCAGATCGGCGAAATCGGCCAGCGAGCGGATGATGGCGCCCGGTTCGCCGCCGCGATAGACCGCCAGTGCCGCGTCGGGCGCGGCGATGGTCACCAGCCCCGCCCCCACCCGCCGCGCCGCCCGCGCCGCCAGCCGAGCGGCGCCGGTCATCTCGGCGCCGCCGACCACCAGGGCATGGCCGCGCAGATATTTGTGCCCGTCCGGCCGCGGCCAGGGGAAGCGCCGCAGCCAGCGCTCGGGGACATTCTCGTGGGCAAGCTGTCCCAGGCGTTCCAGCACCGCCTCGGGAATGCCGATATCGGCCACCACCACCTCTCCGCATTTCAGCCGTCCCGGCAACAGCAGATGGCCGGTCTTGCGGCGGAAGAAGGTAATGGTGACCACTGCCTCGGAGGCGATGCCCAGAACCTCGCCGGTGCCGCCATGGACGCCCGAGGGGACGTCGACGGCGACCACTTTCAGCCGGCGGCGGCCGATTTCGGCGATCACCTCGGCGGCGACCCCGGCCAGGGGCCGGGCCAATCCGGCGCCGAACAGGGCATCGACCACCAGGTCGGCGCCGTCCAGGCTGGCGACCGACAGCGGCTCGACGCCGCCCCGCCACGCCGCCGCCATTGCCGCCGCGTCGCCGGTCAGGGCCCCGACCTCACCCAGCGCCGCCACCCGCATCGGGTAGCCCCAGCGCGCCAGATGGCGGGCGGCGACATAGCCGTCGCCGCCGTTGTTGCCCGGGCCGCACAGCACCGCCACCCGGCAGGGGCGGAAGCGTTTGCGGACTTCGAGCGCCACCGCCCAGCCGGCCGCCTCCATCAGCGTCGCGCCGGCGACGCCGGCCTCCATCGCCAGGGCGTCGGCGCGATACATCTGGGCCAGCGACAGCAGGGCGGCGGCGGTCATGTGAATAGGTCCACGTCGGCCAGCGGGGCGTCGCGCATGCAATCGACCGCCTGGAGGCGCGCCTCGAAGGCGGCGACCATGCGCGCCTGCGCCGCGATGCGCAGGCCGCGCAATTCGCGCAACGGCGGTTCGCGCCAAGAGCAGCGGCAACAGGCGGACGAGACGCCGAACAAGCGGAACCAGCGGGCGACCATGTATTGGAAGATGACGTCCTCGCCGCCGTGGTCGCGCAGCTCCTCGGTGAAGCCGCCGACCAGGTCGAAGACCGGTCGTCGCACCAGCAGATTGTTGGCCGAGGCGGCCACCACCGCCTCGCGCTGAGCGTCGCTCAGCGGCGGCGCGCCGTCCAGCACCAGACCGCCGCGGACGCAGGCGAAATCCGGATGCTGGTCGAGCAGGCCGATGGCGGTGTCCAGCCAGCCCTCCTCGTAGACGTCGCCGGCGTCGAGGAAGGCGATATGGCGACCGCGGGCATGGTGGGCCCCGGCGTTCCGCGCCGCCCCCGGCCCCAGCCGGCGCTCCTGGCGGACGACCACCACCGACGGATGGCGGGCGGCCAGCGCATTGGCGACGCGGAGCGAATCGTCGGTCGAGCCATCATCGACGATGACCACCTCGACCTCCCGCCCCCCGGCCCGGCCGAGGGCCGAGCGCACGGTGTCGCCCAGCCGGTCGGCGGCGTTGAACACAGGGACGATCACCGAGACATCGGGGACGGCGCGCCGCCGCGGCCCCTTGCCGGCGGCCAATTGCTCCAGCGCCTCGGCCAATTCGTGGATGGGGTCGATCCAGCGGCCGGGCTGCTTCTGGCGGAACAGCCGCACCGTCGGGTACCAGGGCGAGTCGGAGCGGTCGAGCAGCCAGCGCCAACAGCCGTCGTAGCGCGACAGCACCCAGCAGGGCTTGCCGAGCGCGCCGGCCAGATGGGCGACCGAGGTGTCGACGGTGACCACCAGATCGATTTCGCCCATCAGCGCGGCGGTGTCGCCGAAATCCTCGACCTGATCCATCACGTCGAGGATTTCCATGCCGGGCGGCGGGTTCTTCGCCTGGATCGCCGGCTCGCCCTTCTGCAACGAGACGAATTGGACGTTGGCCACCCGGGCGAGCGGCGCCAACTGGTCGAGGGTGATCGAGCGCCGCCCGTCGACGATGCTGACCTGGGCCAGGTTCTTGCGGGAATCGCCTGCCCAGACCAGGCCGACGCGGAGCCCGCCCTTCGGCCGCCGACCGAGCGCCGCCGCCCAATCGCGGCTGGGCGGCGCCGCCAGATAGGGCACCTGGGCGGGAATGGTGTCGAGCGTGGTGCCGAAGATCCTGGGCAGGCTGAGCAGCGGGCATTGCCAGGCCACCGCCGGCACCGGATCGCCTTCGGCCACCACCTCGAAATCGACTCCGGGCATCGCCCGGATCAGCCGCACCAGCGGCCGCTGGACATGGACGATCAGCCGTTTCACCCGCTGGCCGACCAGCGGCAAATAGCGGATGAAGTGCAGCGTGTCGCCCATTCCCTGCTCGGCGTGAATCAGCAGCGCCTCGTCGTCGAGCCGCCTGCCGTCCCACATCGGCAACATCGACATGATCCGGCTGGGCCGGATGCTGGGACAGCCGGTCCAGCGGCTTTCGTAAAACTGAAAGGCGTCCTCGTACTTGCCGGCCAGCAGCAGGGCCAGCGACATGTTCCATTTGATGCGGTCGTCGTCCGGGCGCAGCGCCAACACCCGGCGCAGCACGATTTCCGCCTGATCGGGCTTGCGACCGGCGGTCAGCACCACACCCAGATTGTTGAGGCAATCGACGTTGTCGGGAAAGGCCTCGGCCGCCCGGCGCAGGATCGCCTCGGCCTCGTCCAGCCGGTTGAGCGCGCGAAGCGTGCCGCCCAGGCTGATGGAATCGGTGGAGATGCCGGGGGCGGCGGCATCGACCAGGGCCCGGAATTCGCGCTCGGCCTCGTCGATCCGCCCGGCCTCGTAAAGCACGGTGCCGAGCGCCCGGCGGGCATGGTGGAAGGCGGGCTCGATGGCCAACGCCCGGCGGTGGCAGGCCTCGGCCTCGTCCGGAATCTTGGCGTTGACCAGGGCGATGCCGAGATTGTAGTGGGCCTGGGCCATCCCGGCGTCGCGGTCGATGGCCTGGCGGAACGCGGCGATCGCCTGGTCGAAGCGGCCGGCGCGGAAGTGGACCATGCCAAGGACGTTATGGGCCGGGGCGAAGCCGGGCGAGCGGCGGATCACCTTGCCCAGCAGCCGTTCGGCCCCTTCAAGGTCGCCCGCCTGCGCCAGGCGATCCGCCTTCGCCGTCTCGTCCGCCGCCGGCTCTTTCGCGTGGGATTTCTTCGACGCCATTTCCCGCCATCCTTTACCCTCAAGGATAGCCCGCGCCGCCGGAAGCGAGAAGCGGCAAAAGGCCACGACTTTCCCACGCCATGGCTCTTCCTTTTTGCCGAACGGTATGGTTCGCTTCGACCATTCGGCCCCTCGCCCGGAGAGAAGCTTGCCCGCCCCCGACGTCGCCCCGCCGCCCCCCGTCGCCGAATTGCTGCGGACCGGCCTGGAGGCCCATCTTGGCGGCGATCAGGCCACCGCCGAGGAACGCTACGGCCGGGCGCTGGAGCTTGACCCCCACTGCGCCGACGCGCTCAACCTGCTGGGCGTCATCCGCCGCACCCAGGGACGGGTGGCCGAGGCGGTGGCGCTGCTGCGACGGGCGGTGAGCGCCCGGCCGGACAGGCCGGTCTACTGGCACAATCTCGGCAACGCCCACGGCTCGGCCGGCGACCTCGACGATGCCGTCGCCGCCTATGACCGGGCCCTGGCCCTGGGCGGCGATGCCGAGGTGACGAAGCTGCTGGCCGAGGTGCTGTCGGTGCGCGCCGCCGCCGCCACCGACCGGGCGGCGGCACGGGCCGATCTGGGCCGGGTGGTGGCGCTGGCCCCCGACAATTTGGCCGCCATCGACCGGCTGATGGCGTTGCTCGACATCGACGGCGTCGCCGGGATGACCCACCGCCCCTGGTCCATCGATGCCGCCAGCCCGATCTACCAGGCGGCGCTGACCGACCTTCAGACGGCGGCGATCCTGGCCCACCGCGCCTGGTCTCTGGCCCCCGACGCGGGGCGCTGGCGCACCGCCTGGCAATTGGCCAATTGGGTGATCGGCGACGACGACTTCCTGGCCGCCGCCCCCGCCGACCCGATGCGCTGGATCGGGCGCGGCAATCTTTATCGCCGCCAGGGCCGCCACGGCGCCGCCGAGCACGCCTACCGGCGGGCCCTGGAGCTTTCCCCCGGACACCCCTTGGCCGGGTTCCGACTGGCGCTGTTGCTGCTGGTGGAGAACCGACTGGCCGAGGCCGACCGGCTGCTTCGCGCCGTCGAGGGCGTCCAGGGCGGCCGCCACGAGGTCATGCGCTTCGACCCCGCCTTTTTCACCGCGCTCAGGAACCGCGCGCCGCCACCGCCGGCGGCGGAAATGCCGATCCTCGGCAAGTGCGACCTGGTGGTATTCGCCGCCTGCGACGGGATTTATTTCGAGCGCTTCGCCGACCGCCTGCTGCACTCGATCCACGCCAATGCCGGGCTCGATTGCCGCTTCCACCTGCACGTCATCAACCCACCGGCCGACCTTGCCGACACCGTCGCCCATTACCGCCGCTTCCTGGGCGGCGCCGCCATCACCTTCACCACCGAGACGGTCGACGCGGCGGCCTTGGGGGACGAGGCCAGGACCTACTACGCCGCCTCGCGCTTCCTGCTGCTGCCGCACCTGCTGGCCCGCGTCGGGGCGCCGGTGCTGGCGCTGGATGTGGATACGCTGGTGGTCGGCGACCTGCGCGGCCTGCTGGCCGCCTCGGCCGAGGGGGATTTCGCCCTGATCTGCGGCGACCCCAATTACTGCGATCCGTGGGAATGGATGTATGCCGGCCAGATCCTGATCCGCAACGGCCCGGCGGCCGAGGACTATTTCGGCCTGGTCGCCCGCTATGTCGCCGCCCATCTGGGCACCGGCAAGACCGCCTGGTTCCTGGACCAGACGGCGCTGGTCGCCACCTGGCACGCCGGCTTCGACGGCCGTCCCCGGCCCCGCCTGATCCGGCTGACCAACGACGTGTCGCACCAGGGGATGTTCGTCAAGGACGGCATCGAACAGCCGATCCCGCCCGAGGTGCTGTTCTGGCCCTGCTACGCCAGCCTGGGCCGCGCCGACGGCCTGAACGTGCTGTCCAGCTTTCGGCGCTATGCAATTCCGAAGGAAGCGGGCTCACACCCCAGAGCTTGAAAAAGTCCCCAGGTAAGGGTAGTCCGGACCGACCGCCCGCGCGACCATCGGCGCATGACTTGACGCGCCACGGATAATTCGGACAGGCTGGCGACTTGAGCTTGGGGCTACACCGACGCCGCCGCACCATCGACCCGGAGGAAACTGATGAGAAATAAGTTGATTTACGCGCTTGCCGTCGTCGGGATTGTCACCGCTGGCGCGGCCTACGCGGAAACCAAGAAGGTTCCGACCAGCACTCGTCCGGATCCGACGGTGAGCTTCGCCACCACCATACAGCCGATCATCCAAACCCATTGCGTGAGCTGCCATCAAAACGGCGTCGACGGCTTCATCAAGAGCGGCCTCGATCTTACCTCCTACGACGGACTGATGAAGGGAACCCGGTTCGGCCCGGTGGTCGTCGCCGGGGAGCCGACCTTGAGCAATCTTCTGACCCTGATCGACGGCCGTGCCGATAAGTCGCTGAAGATGCCGCACAATTCCAGGAAGAAGCTGCCCTGGCGTGACCGCAATATGGTCCGCATCTGGATCACCCAAGGGGCCAAGAACAACTGACGGAGCGTGAACGGTTCTTCCTTGGGCACATGAGCGCTGAGCTTCCGGTCTGGGTGGCGAAGTGCGAAACCGAGGTGATTGACGGCATTCGGTGCGGCGACGATCGCCATCTTTTGGCTGGTGGGGGTCGGCTCCAACCGATTCCGAGGGAAAGTCACGGGTCGGAGCCGGGGAATTAGGACTCCGATCATCACGGCCGCCGGGCAAGACGATGCGGTGACGGTCGCCGACATCGCCGAAGGCGGCCCGATGGCGTCCAGGCTACCCCTGAGTATCGCCGCCGTGGTGCTCGCCGCCGAAGGGGGGCGGCGGCACGGGAAATTCGAGCCGCACGGGGACGCCGAAGAGCAGTGGTGGCGGGAATGCGCCCGTCTGACCGCCGATTTGTCGCCGCTGAAGGAAGCGGCATAGGCCTATGACGCCCCCCGAAAGATGCACGCCATATGTCCTTAGTTGGGGATATCGCCCAATGGCGGTGGGGGCGATCTTCAGGTCATGACGAGACGCATCCCCGATCCGATCGAAAATCCGCGATCGTCACATGGCGAATAGGCCGCCCATCCGGGAAATGTCGGCTCAACACGGGCGTGGGTGACATGCACCGCAATCCGATCAAGAGCGCGTTGGTTTGCCAGGTCCTACTTGGAACGCTGTTGATCGCCCTGTCGGTGGCGGCTTTGAGCTACCTTGAATTCGACCGGGAACGGACGCATCTCGAAGAAAGCCTGCATTTGACCGTGGCCGCCGTATCACGGGCGGTGGAGATCGAATTGGAGACCGTCAGCGCGGGAACGGCGATGTTGGCGGCATCGAACCGGGACCTGATCGAGCGCCGCGACTTCCCCACCCTTCGGAGCAATTTATCCAAGGCCGCGGCGAAGGCGCGGCTGATCGATCATTTCGTCCTGATCGACCGGTCCGGACAGCAATGGCTGAACACTCTGGTGCCATCGGGAGCCCCGCTTCCCGTCACCAGGAACCTGGATAAATATACGCCCACCTTCGAGGCTGGCCGCCCCTCGATCTCCTCCGTGGCCATTGGAACCGTCTCGGGCCGTCACGAGATATTTCTCACCGTTCCGATCCGGGAAGGCGACAAGACGCCCTACGTCTTCGCCTCGGTCATATCCGCCAGCAGTTTCATCGACATCCTGTCCAAGCTGAATATTCCGGCGAATTGGCTCGGCAATATCTTCGACAGCCAAGGAAACATCGTCGCCAGGACCCGAGACCAGACCCGATATGTCGGTCACAATGTATCGAGGGACTTGCGGGCCCAACTCGAACGCCAGCCGGCCGGAATCTTTGAGGGCGACAATCTCGACGGCGTCAGAAGCATCACGGCCTACGAGCGGTCCGTTGACACCGGGTTCGGCGCCCTCATCAGCGTGCCCAAATATCTGGTCGTTCAGCAGGCGCTGAAAGCGCAATTGCTCCCCGCCCTGGCCTCGGCCCTCGCCGTGTTCTTTCTGCTGGTCGCCTGGAATTACGGCGTGGCATTGAAGCATCAGCGCGATACCGAAAATCGGTTGCGCGCATCGCTCTCCAATGCCGCCGTCGGCTTCGCCATGACGAGCCTTGACGGCCGTTTCATCGACGTCAACCAGGCCTTTTGCGACCTCACCGGTTACTCGCGGGAGGAATTGCAAGCCTCGACCTTCCAGCAATTCATCCATCCCGACGACCTGTCGGAAAACATGGCGCTGTTCCGCCGAATGATGACCGGCGAGATTCCCGCCTTCGTCACCGAGAACCGCTTCGTCCGCAAGGATGGTTTGATGTTGTGGGTACGCAAGAGCGTCTCGATGGTGCGTGGCGACGACCGCGTGCCGCGATGGAGCTTTGCGCTGATCGAAGACGTCACCGACCGCAAGCGGGCCGCGGCGGAGTTGGAGGACAAGAACAAGGCGCTGGAGCGGTCCAACGCCGACCTGGAACAGTTCGCCTACGTCGCCTCGCACGATCTGCAGACACCGCTGCGGGACATTGTCCACTACACCCAAATGATGGAGCGCCGCTACAAGGGGCGCCTCGATTCCGACGCCGGCGATTTCATCGGCTTTATCGTCGATGGCGGCAAGCGGATGACCCGGCTGATCGACGATCTTCTTGAATTCTCCCGCGTCTCGCGCCAATCGGCCCCCTTGAGTCCGGTTGCGGCCGGTGAGGCCGTCGCTCTGGCGCTGAGGAATCTAGGGCGGGAAAGGAACGCCGCCGACGTCGAGGTGAGGGTCGACGATCTGCCGACGGTGATGGCGGAACCGACACCTCTGGTCAGCCTGTTCCAGAACCTGCTGGGCAACGGGCTCAAGTACCGCGCTCCGGACCGCAAGTTGGTTCTTTCGGTGAGCGCCAAGCGCGACTCTCCCGGCCGCTGGCGCTTCGCCGTGGCGGACAACGGCATCGGCATCGAGCCCGAATACCACGACAAGATCTTCGAAATCTTCCAGCGACTGAATCCCGCCTCCGACACCGACGGTACCGGGATCGGCCTGACTCTCTGCCGCAGAATCGTCCATCGCTTCGGCGGAACCATCTGGGTGGAATCGACCGTCGGCGGGGGTTCGACCTTCTTCTTCACGCTGCTCGACGGAGCGAGCCCGACCTGACCTCCTTAAACGGGGATGGGTCGAACGACCAAATTTCCTTTAGGCTGTGCTTAACGCCACGAGACGGCGCCCCACCCCTCAATCAGGATCGACCTTTAACGGAATGGCCAATCACGATTTTTCCAAAGTGCGGGCATTGATCGGCGAACAAAGCCCGATGCTGCGCAAGGGCATTCGACACGCCCTGTCGGTCAGCGGGATCCACGAGATCACCGAGTGCGGCGGGTTTGCCGACGTGTTTAGCCGTCTCGAGCGGGAACGCTACGATCTGGTGGTCGTGAACAGCGAGATCGAGGCGACCGACACCACCTTCCTGATCCGCGAAGTCCGCTGCGGCAATGTTCACAAGGATCCATTCCTGGTCGCCCTCTTGGTGGTGACCCGGGCGGACGAGCCGCACATCAAGCTGGCGATGAACAGCGGCGCCGACGACATCCTGCTGGTGCCGTTTTCGCCCGAGCAGTTGATGCAGCGCATGGCCATCATCCATCAGCGGCGCAAGCCGTTCGTCGTCACCCACGACTATATCGGCCCAGATCGTCGCCGGGGCGCTCGTCCCGGTGAATCCTCGGCGGCGACCTTTTCGATCCCCAACCCCTATTTGGCCCGCTCATCCGGGATGCCCGACGAGCGCTATGTCGTGCAAATGCAAAGTGCGATGGTCGCCCTTGGGCGAGCCCGCGTCGGCAGCTTGGCGAAGGCCGCCGAATGGGAATTGCGGAGCGTCTGCGCGAAGTCGGGCGAAGGCCGGCTGTCGAGCGAGGGGCGGGTGCCGGACGACCTCGCGGCGCGGCTGTATCGCGTGGACAAGATCACCGAGGAATTGATCGGACGATTGAAGGGACGGGTGAAGACCGATTTCATCGAGGCCTTTCGCGAACGATGCCAAGCCCTTGCCAGAGCCCCGGAGAAGGCCACCTTCGACGAACTTTTCAGGCTTCACGCCAATGCCAAGGAATTGGTGAGCGACTGGCAACTCAGCCATCTTGTCCCCGAATACGAAGCGGGAAAAACGTCGGGGCGAATTCAGATTCAACCCCCGCCGCACTTGCCCGCCGAAGCCGACACCGCCGGGGAAGGAGAGCCACGGGAGGATCCCGAACGCGCCTATGACCGCGATGTCCGCTACGCGCTGCCGCCAGAGTTGGCCCATCTGCTGAAGCGGATCGAATATCAGGTCGCCAAGCCGCCGCCGCCGCAATCCGGCTTCGGCAGCTTCGACCAATTGTGCGGCGCCGCGATCCTGCGCCGCATCGACGGCATCATGACCTTCTTTCACCGCACCAACGCCGCCGTCACCCGCGCCCTGCCGCCAATTTTCCTTTTATCGCCGGCCTTCGCCGAGAAATTCCATCTGGCGGTCACCGAACTGATCCTGCCAAAAATCCTGACCAGCCGTCAGGTCCTTATGCTGGCCTCGAGCATGGACCTGGCAAGTGTCGATACGGCCAGCTTCTGGAACTTCGTCCCGCCGCTGCTGAAGGCCAACATCCTCGAGACTTGGACGGTGACCTGGGACGATCTCAAACTGGTGGAGAACAAAAAGGAGGACGGTAGCCGCGTCCTCCAGGTCAAGGACAACACCAAGCGATTGCGGGAGATCCTGCAACCAACGTCACCGAACGACTACGACCTGCCCCGCATCGGCAATCGAGAGCTCGACATCTTCAAGTCCTTGCTCGACCCGGCCACGGATTGGCGCGGGAAGCTGGCCATTCTGTGGCGAAGCTGCCACGACCTTTATGAACAGGAGAAGGACCCGCGCGTCTTCCAACAGAAAGTGCGGGAAGGTGCGTTGCGCGACAACCTGTTGACCACATTCAAGAACTTCCCCGATCAATGGGGCGATTTCGTCATTCTGACCTGCCACCGGGTTTTTCCCCGCATCGACAGCCAGTTCCTGGAACGGTTCAGCACCAATATGGGGCTTAGCGAAGCCGAGCGTGAAACCCACATGCCGTACCTGATCCGCTACTTGCGGCAGGTTCGGGAACATCCGGAAATTCGGCGACAGGAACGCGAGTCCGAAGCCGAATGGCAGGCGCAGGAGCAGGAGTTGCGGCGCTTCTTCAAAGGCCTGGCGCCGGCGTGACGATCGGCTGGCGCAACGGCCAATAAGCACACTGTCACCCGTTCGCCGGTTTAATGATATTCATACCCGTCCTCAATTGGGGATTGGCGACGCGGCTCGGCGACGGCTTTGTCGACGGCGGTGGCGTCCATGGGGAATGGATCGACCCAACATAGCGATTGGCTAGGCGGGGGCATGGGGGCGGGATGAAAAAGGTTCATTTGCGCGTTGGGATCTTCGCGATTTTCATGGCGCTCATGCTGCCCTTGATCGGGGCCATGACCGCCATCCTGTACCAACAAAACGCCCTGTTGGCCGAAAGCACCGCCAACGAAGCCATGGAAAAGGCGACGCAAGGCGTCGTCGCGGGCATCCAGAGCATGTTGGATCCCATCGCCCGCACCGTCGAACTTTCCGCCACGTTTGGCAGCGCCCAGCGCGAAAGCCTCCAGCGGCCGGAATCGTGGCGGCCGATCCTTGCCACCTTGAAACAACAGCCGAATCTGTACAGCCTGTATTACGGCTTCGCCAGCAAGGGCGAGTTCCTGCAAATGGTCCGCCTGCCGCCGGACATTAAGGGCTTCGGCCCCAGGAACGCCAAGCCACCGGAAAACGCCCGCTACGTGGTGCGCACCATCGACGGCGCGGCGGGACAGGTTGCCGACAGCTTCATCTACCTTGGCGACGCGGGCGAGGTGGTGAAGGTCGAGCGCAACCTTGACGTCAAATACGATCCCCGCCGACGCCCCTGGTATCAGGCCGCCCAAGACAAGGACGAGGTGGTCAATTCCGGCGTCTACGTGTTCTCGGGAACCGGTCGCCCCGGCCTGACCCTGTCGGAACGCATCACCACCGAGGACAAGGAGGTCATCGGTGTTTTTGGCGCCGATATCAGCACCGAGTCGCTGGGGCGCATTCTGACCCAGCAGAAGGTGGGGTCCAGGGGCGCGGTGTTCATCGTCGATGAAAAGGGCCGGTTGATCGGCTATCCCGATTCCAGCCGCAACATCGCCAACGACAACGGCACCCTGAGCATCGCGTTGGCGAAGGACTTCGATGATCCGGTGGTGGCCACCGCCATGCGCCGCAGCGGCGACAGAGCCGAAGATCACTTCAAGATCGCGGTGGGCGATTCCACCTATCTGGTTTCGCTCTCGCCGCTACCGGCCAAATTCAGGAGCGATTGGCGCATTGGCGTCGCCGTGGACGAGGACGACTTCGTCGGCCCCATTCGCCACGCCAGCATCCGCATCTTGCTGATCGGCATCTGCATCGTTCTGCTGGCCGGGATCGGCGTGGTTTTCGCCTCGCGTCTTCTGACCCGCCCGATCGCCGAGATCATCGACGAAACCGTCCTGATCCGCGAGCTGTCCCTCGACGAGCCGGTAAAGGTCAAGACCAAGGTCCGCGAGTTGACACAGTTGGCCGTCGCGCTGGACAGCATGAAAAGCGCCCTGAGAAGTTTCGGCGTCTATGTGCCGAAGGAACTGGTGCGCGACATCGTCTCGTCCGGCAACGACACCATGCTGGGCGGCGCACGCCAACCGACGACGATCATGTTCACCGACCTGGCCGGCTTCACCAAAGCCAGCGAAGGTTTGGCGCCCGAGGACGTGCTGGCCCGCCTGTCGGACTATTTCGACGTCATGGCCGAAGCCATCCACGACCACCACGGCACCATCGACAAATATATCGGCGACGCGATCATGGCGTTGTGGAACGCGCCGGTCGCCGATGCCGACCATCCGCTCCACGCCTGCAAGGCGATGCTGGCCTGTAGCCAAGCAGGAAAGGCGCTGAACGCCGATTTCGCCAAGCGTGGGCTTCCGCCGATGACGACGCGGCTGGGCCTGCACATGGGGACGGTGGTCGTCGGCAATGTCGGCTCGCGCAGCCGAATGCAATATACCGCACTGGGCTCGGCGGTTAACCTGGCGTCACGCGTCGAGGGACTCAACAAGAAATTCGGCACCGAGCTGCTGGTGACCGGCGCGGTCGAACAGGCGGTACGGGAACGGTTTAGCTTTCGCCCGTTCGGTCTGGTCGTCGCCTCGGGCACCTCGATCCCGATCGAGCTGTTCGAACTTTTGGGCCATGCCGAAGACCGCGACGCCGTCCGGCTCGAACGCCTCGAAGCCTGGCGGCGCGCCTTCGACGCCTATCAAGCGCGTCACTGGGGCGAGGCCGTCCAAGGGTTCAAGGCTTTCCTGGCGAAATGGCCCGACGACGGAGCGGCCGGCATGTTCCTGGCCGAATGCCAGTCCTTCGTCGCGGCGCCCCCGCCGGACGATTTCGACGGCGCCTTGCGCTTCGACTCCAAATAGGCCGAGAGGAACGACGATGATCCGGCATTCGATCGCTTTCCGCGCCGTGGTTCTGGCGGCCGTCCTCACCCTGACCGTCATCGGCGGGTCCCGGGCGGAACCGCCCGTTGAAATCCATTTGGCCCACGGCCAAAGCCAGATTTCCCCCGATGACCCCGCGGCAATCATGGCGGCGGAATTCAAGCGGCGCGTCGAGGAGGGCAGCGGCGGCGCGGTGCTGGTGCACATCTTTCCCGAATCCAGGCTCGGCGGAAACCGGGAGATGGCCAAGCTGGTGGAACGCAACGTCATCCAGACGGCGCTGATCACCGCCGGCGGCCTGGCGCCGCAATATCCCCTGATCGCCGTCACCCAGTTCCCGTTTCTGATCGACAACCGGGCGGCGGGGCGGTCGATTTACGACGGTGGCTTCGGCCAGCGATTGGCCGCCGACATCCAGGCGAAAACCCCTTATGTCGTCCTGGGGTTCGGCGAGCCCGCCGGCCTCCAGATCATCACCAATTCCCAGCGCCCGGTCACCCATCCCCAGGACATGGCGGGGCTGAAGATCCGCGGCATCCCCGGCTTTGCCAGCCTCGACACCATGATTCGCGGCCTGGGCGCCACACCGATCAAGGTGAGCTCGCGCGAGGAATACAACGCGCTCAGTTCGGGGGTGGTCGACGGACAGATGGTGCCGGCCAATATCGTTTTGCCACGACATTTCGATCAGGTGCAGAAATACGCCACCCTGACCTATCACCTTTATTCCCCCTATATCTGGATCTTCAATAAGAGCGCCTTCGACGCGCTGCCGCCCGAAACGGCGGACTTGGTCCGCGCCGCCGCCACGGCGGCCATCACCCACGGCTACGAGACGACGCGCGCCTGGGACGATTCGGAAGGTGGCCTGCGGGCCTTGCGCCAGCGGCTGAAGGTGCAGGACCTCTCGGCCGCCCAGCGCGCCGAATTCGCCGCCGTCACCCAACCGGCGGTCAAGGCGGAAATACGGGCCTCACTGGGAGCGGATGGCGAGGAATGGTTGAACCGCCTGTTCGCGGCGGCGCAAGCCCAGAAGCGTTAACGCCCCCCGGCCAATCACCGGCTTACAGCAGCTTGGCCAGGGCCGTCTTTGCCGCCGCCACCGGGCCGTCGAAGTCGAACGGGTCGGCTTGGCGGAACAGCCGCAGCGTCGGGTACCACAGGCAATCCTCGGGCTCGTCCAGCCAACGCCAGTCGGAAACGTAGCGCAGCAGCACCAGGGTCGGGCGGCCCAGCGCCCCGGCCAGGTGGGCGGGAGCGGAATCGATGGTGACGATGACGTCCATCGCCGCCATCGCCGCCGCGCTGTCGGCGAAATTGGCGATGCGGGGCGCCAGGTCGCGAATCAGCGAACCCACCCCCAGAGTCTCCAGGTCGGCGACGCGCTCGCCCAGTTGCAGGCTCCAGAAGGCCAGGCGCGGGTCCTCCATCAGCGGCAGCAGCCGTTCCAGCGGCCACGAGCGGTCGCGCGGCCTTGTCTTGCCCGCCCATACCAGACCGACATTGAGCCGGGCGCCCGGCGGCCGAGGCAGCGCCATCGGCGCGGGCGCGCCGAGATAGGGCACGCCATCGCCCAGCCGCGCCGGATCGACGCCCAGCACCAGCGGCAGGCTCATCACCGGCACCCAGCAATCGTAGGCCGGCAGCGGCCCGCCGCGCGGCACCACCTGGGCCACGCCGGGAATGCGGGCGAACAACGGCGCCAGTTCCGGCATGGTCTCGACGATCACCCGGCCCGCTCGCGCCGCCACCAGGGGGAAGAAGCGGGCGAATTGGAGGGCGTCGCCGAAGCCCTGCTCGGCCGAGATCAGCACGGTCTTGCCGGCGACCTCGCCGCCCGGCTTCCATTCCGCGCCGGGAAGAACCCGCCATTCCGCCCGCGCCAGCCCGCGCCGCGCCTCGTAGCCGGCGAAACCGCGGCGGTAATCGGCGAGATAGAGATCGGTCAGCGCCAGGTCCCAGCGGTAATCGGCGCTGTCGGGATTGGCCTTGGCCAGCTTGGCGAACAGGCGGCGCGCCTCGGCATGCTTGCGACAATCGCGCAGCAACAGGGCCAGATTGTAGGCGATGCCGGGGGAATCGGGCGCCATCCGCACGGCGGCGCGCAAATGGCGCTCGCCCTCCTCCAGCCGCCCGGCCTCGCGCAGGGCGTTGCCGAGGTTGGAATGGGTGTCGGGATTGTCGGGCTTCAGCGCCAGCGCCCGGCGGTACGAGGCGATGGCGGCGTCGATGCGACCGGCGCGGCGCAGGCCGACGCCGAGATTGCCGTGGGCGTCGGCGAGGCGGGGATCGAGCAACGCCGCCTTGGCGAACAGCGGCGTCGCCGCCTCGGCCCGGCCCCGCTTCCATTCCTCGACCGCGTCGAGCAGCGCCTGGGCGCCCGCCGCCGCCGGATCGACGAACGCGCCCAGCGCCGCGACGATGGCGGCGACGACGCCCTGCCAGTCGCCCTGGCCGCGCTGGCGGAACAGCCGCAGCGACGGATACCAGGGGGAATCGGTGCGATCCAGCATCCAGCGCCAATCGGGCACCGCCGGCACCATCACCCAGGTCGGCACCCCCAGCGCCCCGGCCAGATGGGCGACCGAGGTATCGACGGTGATCAGCAGATCCATCTGCTTGAGGATGGCGGCGGTGTCGGCGAAATCCTTGACCTGATCGCCCAGCCTGACCACCCCGGGAAAGGCGTCGAGGGCTTCGCGATCGGCCTCGCCCATTCCCACCTGGAGGGCGAAGCAATCCCAATCGCCGCCGCGCAGCAGCGGCTCCAACAGGGCCAGCGGCACCGAGCGGTTGCGGTCGTTCTTGTGGCCAACGCTGCCCGCCCAGACCAGGGCGACGCGCGGGCGTCGGCGCTCGCCGAGGCGAGGCGCCCATTCCGCCAGCCATTCGTCCCTCACCGTCAGGTAAGGGATGGCGGCGGGAATGTTCTCGGGGCCGGTGTCGAACAGGTGGGGCAAGGACAGCAGCGGCACATGGTAGTCGGCGGCCGGGCGCGGATCGCCTTCCCGCACCAGCCCGTCGACGCAATCCGCCTCGGCCAGCAGGCGTTCGAGCGAGCGGGCGCAGGTCAGCACCATCCGCCCGCCCCGGGCCTGGACCAGGGCGCCGTAGCGGAGAAAATTGAGGGTGTCGCCGAGCCCCTGCTCGGTCACCGCCAGCAGGGTCTTGCCCTTCAGGTCCTGGCCGGTCCAGGCCGGGATGCCGAGCGCGTCGCCATCCAGCGCCAGGGCGGCCTGGCCGCACTGGATGCGCCACAGGTAATGGCGGAAGCCCTCGCGCAGGCGGCCGGTGACCAGCAGCACGCTGGACAGGGCGTGGTGGGCGTGGGGCTGGTCGGGGTTCAGCGCCAGCGCCGCCTCGGCCGCCGCCTCGGCCTCGGCGTAACGGCCGCCCAGGAACAGCGCCGAGGCGAGATTGACCCGCAGCCCGGCATCCTTGGGATGCAGCGCGGCGCCGCGACCGGCCAGGGCCACGGCCTCGTCCAGCTGGAAATCGTCGATCAGCAGGCTGGTGAGGTTGAGGATGGCCCCGGCATGGCCGTCCTCCAGCTCCAGCGCCCGGCGCAGCGTCGGCAGCGCCTCGTCGTGGCGGCCCAGGCGGCGGAGGCAAAAGGCCAGATTGCAGGCGGCGTCGGCCGAGGGGGCGCGCTCGAGCGCGGCGGCGAACAGGCGGGCGGCGTCGGCATGCTCGCCCTTGGCCGCCTTGGCGATACCGCTTTGGAAATCGGGGTCGAGGCGGTGATCGTCGGCCATGGCGTCAGCGGTCGCACTCGGCGATGAAGGTCTCGGCGAATTGCCGCCAGGTCCGCCGCTCCAACAGGAAGCGCCGGCCGATCTCCGCCCGGCGCCGCGCCTCGGCGCGGTCGCTGTAGACCGTCTCCAACCGCGCGACGATCTCGTCGATGTCGCTCTCGCACCAGCCGCCACGGTCGCCCCTGGGATTGGCCAATTGCGTCTGGCGAGTCAGCGGAAAGCAGGTGTCGGGCTCGGTCATCAGATCGACTTGGCCGCTGTTGGCGGCGATGATGCAGGGAACCCCCGTCCCCATCGCCTCCATCGCCACCAGATTGGTCCCACCCTCGCAGCGATTGGGGAACAGCGCCACGTCGGTATCGGCCATCAACTGCGGAATCTGCGGCCGCTTGAGAAAGCCGAGATCGACGAAGCCATCCTCGGGCACACCGTGGGCCGCCGCCCAGCGCGCCACCCGCAACTGCCCGTCCTCGATCACCGGCGCCTCGGCGCAGAGCGGCGATTCGGCGATGTTGGCGGCCAGGTACGGCCACGGGCTGTGCCAGGCGGCGGCCAGCACCGAATCGGGATGGCGGGCGTGGAAGATCGCGAAAGCCCTGAGCACCACGTCCTGGGCCTTGCGGAACTCCAGCTTGCCGCCCGAGAAGACGACGAAGCGGCCGCCAAAACGATCCGAACGCGGCGGCACCACCATCTCGTCGGGATCGACCCCCTGCCAGGCCATGCGCACGTCGCGGAAGCCGGCGTCTTCCAAAAGTCGCTGGTTGTAGAGCGAGTGGCAGACGATGAAATCGTATTTGTCGCCGCGTGCCCTGGCGTCGCCGCCCAGGCGGGTGTCCTCGAAGGCGACGACGCCGATGGTGCGCTCACCCTCCAGATGGGGCAGCACCGAAACCATACCGTTGCCCAGCGACTGCATGATGTCGATGTCGGAAAATTTCAGTACGTTGCCGTTACGAGCCTGTTCAAGCTGGCGGTAGCGCTGGTAAGGCTCGACCAGGCATTCCAACTTCTCTCGCAGATGCGGCCGCACCGTCGACAGCAGCGGTTCGGCCATCACGAAGGGCGGCCGTCCCTGCTCGACCAGGTAGAGCGCCGTATGGATGCCGACCAGGCCCCAGCCATGCACCTCGGTCAGGTTCCAGGTGAAGCCGTAGCGCCGGGCCATCTAGCCCTTCTCCTTGTTCAGAGCGAAGACGTAGCACTCGTTGACGACCTCGCCCCAATATTTGGCCAGCGCCTCGTGGCGGGCGAACAGCACGTTGGCGACCGAGGTCATCCGCACATTTACCCCTGGCGGCACATAGCGGGGCAGGCCGCCCTGATGGTCGAGCAGATAGAGGTGAAGGCCCCGCTCGGCCATGAAGCCGATGATGTCATCAAGGCCGGTGCCGAAGCGCGCCAACTGGGGCACGTTGAATTCGCAGATGACGAATTCCAGGCGGGGATCGGCGAACAGCCCGGCGCCGCCGCGCAGCACCTGCAATTCCGCCCCCTCGACATCGATCTTCATCAACTTCGGCACCGGACCGCCGGCGGCGATGAAGGAATCGAGGGCGACGGTCCGCACCTCGTAGCCACCCTGGTCCAGCGACAGGGCGCCGTTGCTGTCGCCGTCGCCGTTGTCGCGGAAGCGGGCGGTGCCGTCATGGTCGGCCAGCGCCACCCCTTCGACCTTGACGTCGACGGCGTTGCGGGCGGCGGCGGCGACCAGGGCGGCGCAATTGCGGGGATTGGCCTCGAAGGCCACCACCTTGCCCGCCTCGCCCACCAGACGGGCCAGCAGCAGCGAGAAATAGCCGACATTGGCGCCGATATCGTAGAACACGTCCCCCGGCCGGGCGACCCTGAGGAAGAACCGGCTGGTCTCGTGCTCGTAGAAGATTCCCGCCTTCAGCGAATGCCAGATGTCGGACTGGACGACGTCGCCGAGATCGAGTTCCAGCACCAGCCGCTGGTTGGCGCCGGAACCGTCGGGGAATTGCAGATCGATGGTGCGCATCAGCCGCCCCCCGATCCGAGAAGCCCATGGGCGTCCAGCCGCGCCGCCTCGCCGGCCAGCGATTGCAGCAATTCGTGCTGGATCGCCCGCAGCGCCGGATTGGTCGGACGGCGCATGGTGCCGGCCAACACCTTGTCGCCGATGTTGATCTGAAGCTCGATGATCTCCAGCACCCCGTCCACCGACGAGGTCAGGTGGATCATGCGGACCGGCGCCCCCTTGGAATTGACCACCACCCCATCGTCGCGGCGGACCAGACGATTGAGTTCGGGGCCGGTGACGTTGAAGGCGTCGGCGTCGATCAGCCGCAGCACGCCCCGCTTATGGACCAGGGCGTTGAAGACGTTCTGCTCGAACAGCGGATGGGGACCGACCTGGAGGGTGGCGCGGCGCCAATCTTCAAGCAGCGGCCGCGAGCGGCAGAAAAACAGGCCGATATTGACGTAGGGCAGGTCGTAGGACAGGCCGTGGCCGTCGATGATATCGCGGAACAGGGCGATGGTCGAACGCCCCGCCGCCTCGTTTTCCTCGATGACGGCGGTGAAGCTGTCGAACACGGCGCCCGCCAACACCACGGCGCCGGTCGCCCCGGACAGCGCCGCCAGTTCCCCGCCGACATCGGCAAGCAGCATGCAATCGGCGTCGATCCACACCACCGCGTCGAAGACGACGTCCTTGAGATAGAGGTCGATGGCGCCCTTGCGGTACCAGGCATGGGCCACATGGCGCAGTTCCTCCGGCATCGCCAGCACCTCGGCGCGTTCGCGGAGGTATTCGATCTCGGCCTCGGTGAAGCCGAAATCGCAGATATGCAGCCTTTGGCCGGGACAATGCAGCTCGAACGAGCGCAGCAGCAGCAGCAGGTGCAGGAAGAACTTGCTGTCGCCCCCGGTGACGCACACGACCTTCATAAGCGACGGCTTCCGCACAGATTTCTTGTTGCCCGAAACACCATACCAATCGCCCCGAACGGGTCAATGGCGCTGGGTCGGCGCCAGCCGGTCGGCCACCCGAAGCAGCGCCTGGGCCAGCCGCAGAATCGCCGGCGAGGCGATGTAGAGATCGGCGGCGTCCTTGCCGTTACCGAAGGTCACCACGAAGCCGTTGGGGTTGAACACCAGCATGATGCGGACCTTGTCGTTGATGACGTGCTGCGAACGCCCCTGGAACACCCCGTCGAGGATGGCGCGGGCGAAAGCGCGGGCGTTCTCGCAGTCGAGCACGGCGATCTCGCAGGGGGCGCCCGCCTCGTTGAAGCTGAAGATGGCGTCGAGCCGCAGCAGCTCCGCCGACTGGGTCTGCACGCTGATGTGGGTGACGAACTTGCCGGCGGGAAACAGCACCGAGCGGTCATCGGTCTCGATGTTCACCGTCAAGGGGGAGAATTTCGCCGTCATCACCGTCTTCCTTGGCCGCGCGCTTCCCGAACAAAGCGGTTTCTTCTATCATACGCATGTGATCGCCGGACGGGCCAGCCGTCTCGGAATTGCCGGTCACCGCGAGGAAACCATGGTCGAGGCGTTATGAGCGGGCGGCGCGTCAGGAATTTTTACGCCGGCCCCGGCGCCCTGCCCGAATCGGTGCTTCGCCGCGTCCAGGCGGAACTGCTCGATTATCGCGGCCTGGGGATGTCGGTGCTGGAACTCAGCCACCGCTCGGACGCCATCATCGAACTGATCGCCGCCACCCGCGCCCAGATCAAGCGCCTGCTGGGGTTGGGCGACGATCACGAGGTGATGCTGTTGCAGGGCGGCGGCACCCAGCAATTCGCCATGGTGCCGCTCAACCTGTCGCCGCCCGGCGGCAAGGTCGATTACGTCCAGTCGGGTTATTGGACCGCCAAGGCGATCGCCGAGGCGCGGCTGCTGGGCCGCGATGTCGCCATCGCCGGCAGCAGCGACCCGGACCATTGCCGCATTCCCTACGACATGACGGTGCGCCCCGACGCCGCTTACCTGCACATCTGTAGCAACAACACCGTGGTCGGCACCCAGTGGCACCGTTTCCCCGACGTGCCGGTGCCGCTGGTCGCCGACATGAGTTCGGACATCCTCAGCCGCCCCATCGATGCCGGCGCCTTCGCCTGCATTTACGCCCATGCGCAAAAGACGCTGGGACCGGCCGGGGTCACCATCGTCGCCCTGCGCCGCGACATGATCGAGCGCCTGCCCGGCGGCCTGCCGACCATGCTGGATTACCGGCCGCACCTTGAGCACGAATCGAACCACACCACGCCGCCGGTCTTCGCCATCTACGTGGTCAAGCGCGTGCTGGAATGGCTGGAGGACGAGATCGGCGGCGTCGCGGCGATGGGCGAAATCAACCGGCGAAAGGCCGAAATGCTTTACGCCGCGATCGACCGCGCCCGCCTGTTCGAGTGCCGGGTGGAAGCCGATTCGCGCTCGCAAATGAACGTGGTCTTCCGCCTCGCCACCCCGGAACTGGAGGCCCGCTTCCTCGCCGAGGCGGCCGAAAGCGGCCTGATCGGCCTCAAGGGCCATCGCAGCCTGGGCGGTTGCCGTGCCAGCCTCTACAACCCGGTGCCGCTGGCGGCGGTCGAAGAACTCGTTGCCTTCATCGACGCCTTCGACCGAAAATGGTGACGACGCCCACTGGGGGATGACCGGCATGAACTCTTATACCGTCAAGGTGCTTGTGCCCATCTACGTCACCGCCATCGCCAAGAACAAGGCGGACGCGATCGCCCGTGTCGACGATTCCCTGAAGTCCAACCGCGAAACGACCACCCGCCTGCTTGACCGCGCCATCGAGACGTCGAGTTTCGAGCGCAAGGTGGTCAAGGACGACGATGCCGGCTTTGCCGCCTGGAGCGGCGCCACCGGCTGTCAGGTGACGGTCAAAGCGTCCGACGACGCGAGCTAGCGGTTTCCCCATGGATTGGATCAAGCAAGCCGAGGTGTGCCGCCAAGCCGGCGACCTCAAGGCGGCGGAACGGTGCCTGATCCGCGCCCGCGCCCGGCTTGACGTCGAGGCCGCCGAGCAGGCCGTGGCCGAGGGGCGGGCCGACCAGGCACGGACGCTGCTGGAGGGCGCCGTCGCCGCCGACGCCGATTGCCGCCCTGGCTGGCTGGCGCTGGCCCGCCTGCACGAGGATTCGGGCCGCCCGGTCGAGGCCGAGGCCGCCTGGCGCAACCTGTCGGCCGCCGCCTACCGGGCCAAAGAGCTTGAACAGTCGGATATGGCGGCCCGCCGGGCCCTGACCCTGTTTCCCTCCCGTCTGGCCGGCACCGGCGGCGGCGAACGGCCGCGACTGCTGGTCATCCACAGCAGCCGGCGAACCCCCACCTATTTCATGACCCCCGATTGCGTCTACCAGCGCAGCAGCTTCAGCTCGGCCGGCTTCCTCGACGATAACGGCGCCTACGAGTTGGCGACGCTGTTCCTTGGCCTGGGCGAAGACCATCTGGTCCGCCGCCCCGCCGTGGTACTGAACGCCATCGCCGACGCCGACGGCGAGCCCGAGGGATTGCGTCAGGCGGCACAATTCGTCGATCGGCTGGGCGTGCCGGTGCTCAACCATCCCCGCCGGGTCGCCGCCACCACCCGCGACCAGGTCTATGCCACCGTCAAAGACATCGACGGGTTGGTGATGGGCCGCACCATCCGCGCCGATTGCCCCGATCCGGCCAATCCCAGGCTCGACCGGGTGGTCCGGGAGGCCGGACTGGAATTCCCCGTCCTGGTCCGCCCGATCGCCACCCAGACCGGCGAAGGGCTGTTCCGCCTGGACAGCGAGGCCGAGGCCAAGGCGGCGACCTTGGACGAGCGGTATCGCCAGATGTACGTCATCCAGTACATCGAATGCGGCAGCGATGACGGCTATTGGCGCAAAAGCCGCCTGTTCGCCGTCGATGGAACCATCTATCCCGACCATCACGTCATCGCCACCCAATGGAATTCGCGAATCAAGTTCGCCCGGCCGATGATGCGACAAAACCGTCCGATGGTGGACGAGGAGATCGACTTCCTCACCAACCACGAGGCCTGGCTGGGCGAGAGGCGGATGGCCAGCCTGCGGCGTCTCGTCGACGCCCTCGGCCTCGATTATCTCGGCATCGACTGCAACCTGCTGCCGGACGGGCGGCTGTTCATCTTCGAGGCCAATCCCTGCATGCGCCGCCAGCACCACGAGGTCGACGAGGGCGACACCTACCTGATCGAACCGATGGCGCGGGTCACCGCCGCCTTCAAGGCCATGCTGCGCGACCGCCTGGGCCTTGCCTGAGCGTGGCCCCCGCCCCACCCTTCCCCCATTACCGCGACTTCAACGGCGGCCGGCTTCCCGCCACCGCCGGCCAATTCCTGTTCCGCTTCCTGGCGACGCGTTTCCGCTGGCGGGTAGCGCTGCTGATCGTCGGCACGCTGGGCGGCATCGGCTTCATGTCGCTGGAACCGCTGTTCCTGCGCGATCTGGTCGAGGCGCTCCGTACCGGCGGCCATCAACCCTGGGCCCCGGCCGTCTGGCTGCCCTTCCTGCTGGTGGCCGGCTCCTGGCTGATCTCGTCCGCCTTCAACCGCTTCCGCGACGTCGTCGACCTCCACACCGCGCCGCAATTGCGCTACGAGGTGCAGACCTGCCTGTTCTCGTACCTGATCGAACATTCGCCCGCCTTCTTCCACGCCAACTTCGCCGGCCGCCTGGCCCAGAAGGTTCGTCAGGCCGGCGACAGCGTCGTCGTGCTGCTTGGCATCCTGTTCAACGAGATGGTGCGCGTCGCCGCCGCGATGGTGATCGGCACCGTGCTGGTCGGCCTTGATCATCCCGCCTTCAGCGCCCTGTTGATCGGCTGGACCGCCGGCTTCGTCACCGCCGCCACCTTGCTGTCGCGGCGCTGCCTGACGCTGTCCAAGACGGTGTCGGATCAGGCGTCGACCGCCTCGGGCCTGCTGGTCGATATCATCGGCAATTCCGATCTGGTACGCGCCTTCGCCCGCCTGCCTTACGAATGCGCCCAGGTGGCGACGGCGATGGCCGGCGAACGCGACGCCCAAAAGCGCCTGCGCTGGTTCCTGGTGCGGATGTGGACAATCCTGTTCACCTCGGTGGTGCTGTTCCAGGCGGCGATGATCGCCCTGGCGGTGCGCGCCACGGTGATCGGCGAAATGGTGGTCGGCGAAACGGTGATGATGGTGTCGCTGTCGACCATCCTGTGGACCAACATCTGGGGCCTTGCCACCCGCATGCTGGAATTCCTTGAGCAAATCGGCGTGCTGTCGAGCGCGCTGGACAGCATCGTCGTTCCCCACGCCATCACCGACGCCCCCGGCGCCGGGCGGCTGGTGGTGACCCGGGGCGAGATCGTCATGAAGGGGGTGGTCTTCGCCCATGACGGCGGCCGGCCGGTGTTCGACGGCCTCGATCTGACGGTGCGGGCCGGCGAAAAGGTCGGGCTGGTCGGTCCCTCGGGGGCGGGCAAGAGCACGCTGGTGCGCCTGCTGCGCCGCCACCACCAGCCTCAATACGGCCACATCGAAATCGACGGCCAGGACATCGCCCTGGTCACCCAGCAATCCCTGGCCGAAGCCATCGCCGAGGTGCCGCAGCAGCCCGGCCTGTTCCATCGCGGCATCGCCGAGAACATCGCCTATGGCCGTTTCGACGCCACCCCGGACGATCTTGCCCAGGCGGCGGACCGCGCCCATTGCCTGGGCTTCATCGACCGGCGGCCCGAGGGCTACGATGCCCAGGTCGGCGAGCACGGCGTCCAGCTTTCCGGCGGCGAGCGCCAGCGGGTGGCGATCGCCCGCGCCCTGCTGAAGGACGCCCCCATCGTCATCCTCGACGAGGCCACCTCGGCACTCGATTCCGAGACCGAGCACGAGATCGGCGAGGCGCTCCGGCAATTGCTGGAAGGGCGCACGGTGATCGCCATCGCCCACCGCCTGTCCACCATCAGCCGCATGGACCGCATCCTCTACCTCGAGGATGGCCGCGTCGTCGAACAGGGCGGCCACGCCGAACTGCTGGAACGGGGCGGACGCTACGCCCACATGTGGCACCGCCAGTCGGGCGGGTTCATCGTCTGATCGCCGTCGGCCACACTCGGAAAGACGGAGCCTAACAGGTTGCGGAAAAACCCCCTCAGCCTCCCCTTGTATCGTCACCCCCGCGAAGGCGGGGGTCCATGTTGACGCAAACTCCAAGTCGCGTCGGAAGATGTTGTGTGCGGACACATGGATTCCCGCTTTCGCGGGAATGACGGAAGATAATGTCGGAGTTTTTCCGCAACCTGTTAAACCACACGCCAGCGCGGTTCGCGTCCGGCGAAGAAAGCCTCCAGATCCGAAATCGCGTCCATGCCCATGCGGACACGGGTTTCGATGGTCGAGGTGCCGATGTGCGGCAACAGGAAGGCGTTGGGCAGGTCGAGGTAGCGCTTGTCGAAATCGGGTTCGCCGAAGAAGACATCAAGTCCGGCCGCCGCCAGCCGACCGCCGGACAGAGCGGCGATCAAGTCATCGTCGATCACCTGGTCGCCACGGGCGCTGTTGACGAAGACCGCACCTTCGGGCAGCCACGCCAACGACCGCCGATTGATCTGGCCACGGGTCTCGGGCGTCGACGGCGTGTGCAGCGACACCACCTGCGAGGCGTTGAACAGGCTTTCGACGGTCTTGTGGTAGACGGCGCCCCGCTCCAGCTCGGCAGCCAAACGGCCGCGGGCGTGATAGTGGATTTCCATACCGAAGGCGCGGGCGCGCGTCGCCACGGCGCGGCCGATGCGGCCCATGCCCAAAAGCCCCAGCACCTTGCCGCCGGGATCGGTCCCCAGCAGGCCGGTGGGCGTCCACCCCTTCCACTCGCCGTTCCACATCTGCAATTGGAAGCCATGGGCCATGCGGCAGGCCCCCAACAGCAGCAGCAAGGCGCAATCGGCGGTGGCGTCGGTGACGGCGTCGGGAGTGTAGGTGACGACGATGCCGCGTTGGCGGGCGGCCTCGACGTCGATGTGGTTGAAGCCGACCGAATAGGTGGCGATCACCCGCACCGAGTTGGGCAACCGCTCGATGACATCGGCCGACAGCGTATCGGTGATGCAGACCAACAGGCCATCGGCGCGATGGGCGACGGCGCGCGCCACCAGATCGGCACCCGGCTCGCCCTCGTCGGTGACGAAGGATTGGGCGATGCGACGTTCGATCGCGGGAAGCAGGGTGCGACTGACGACGAGGCGGGGTCTGCTGGTCATTTTCGGTTCATCCGACCTTGGACTTGTTTTCCCCCATCCTCGGACGTCGCGGCCCGCTTGTCCATGCCCCGCGTCGCGCCCGGCGCTATTCCGCCGCCTTGGCGGTCTCGACCGCGCGGGGCCCCCGGACACGTCGATCCGAGGCCAGCACGGTGTAGATCACCGGCAGCACGAACAGGGTGAACAGGGTACCGATCAGCATGCCGGCGACGATCACCACCGCGATCGAAAAGCGGCTGGCGGCACCGGCGCCGCTGGCGAACATCAACGGCACCAGGCCGGTGACCATGGCGGCGGTGGTCATCAGGATCGGGCGCAGACGAAGCGCCGCCGCCGCCTGCACCGCATCGAGCCGCGACATCCCCTCTTCGATTTGGCGCTCGCGCGCCACCTCGCAAATCAGGATGCCGTGCTTGCTGATCAGCCCGATCAGCGTCACCAACCCGACCTGGGTGTAGATGTTCATGCTGGAAACGCCGATCGCCAGCGGGATCAGCGCCCCGCACATCGACAACGGCACCGACACCAGAATCACCAGCGGATCGCGAAAGCTTTCGAACTGGGCGGCCAGGACCAGGAAGATCACCATCAGGGCGAAGGCGAACGTCAGCGCCAGGGCGTTGCCTTCCTGCATGTATTGGCGCGATTGGCCGGCGGTATCCCACGACCAGCCCTGGGGCAGCACCTCGGCCGACGCCTGTTCAAGAAAGGCCAGCCCCGAGCCCAGCGTCACGCCGGGCATGGGAAAGGCCGAGATGGTGACCGCGTTCTGCTGGTTGAACTGGTTGAGCGCCACCGGCCGCACCTCGTGGCGCAAGCTGACCAGCGAGCCCAGCGGCACGGTGGCGCCGCCGCTGGTCTTGACGTGGTAGCGGCCGAGCAGATCGGGATTGAGGCGGAATTCCCGCGGCACCTGCGGAATCACCTGGTACGAGCGACCCTGCAGGTTGATCAGGTTGACGTAATTGCCGCCGGTCATCGTCGCCAACGCGTCGCCGATCTGCTGCATGGTGACGCCGAAGGCGGCGGCCTTGTCGCGGTCGATGTCGATGGTGGTCTGCGGGCTCTCGAACTTGAGATCGGCGTCGATGAAGGCGAACAGGCCGGCGGCCTTGGCCTTTTCCATCAGGCGGCCGGCGACCTCGTCGATCTCGGGATAGTCGGCGGTGGTGGTGACGACGAACTGGACCGGCAGCCCGTCGGCGCCGGGCAGCGGCGACGGCCCGAACACCGAGCCGCGGATGCCGGGAATCTTGTCGACCGCCGCCTGCACCACCGGCACCAATTGCTTTTGCCCGCGCGTCCGGTCGGCCCAGGACTTCAGCACGGTGGCGGCGAAGCCGCTGTTGCGGGTGGGAAAGCCGTTGATGGTGAACGAGTTCTCGGTTTCGGGCAGCGAGCGGAAAATGCGGTCGAGCACGCCCGAGAAGGCTTCCAGATAATCGAGATTGGCGCTGGCCGGCCCCTGCGGCATGACGAAGACCACGCCCTGGTCCTCCTCGGGGGCCAGCTCGCGCGGTACCGCCAGGAACAGGAAGGGCAGGCTGACCAGCACGATGGCGGCGAAGATCATGGTGGTGGGGCGGTCGGCCAGGCTGGCCGCCAGCAAGCGGGCGTAGACGCGGCGCACCCGGTCGAAGGCGCGGTCGAGCCAGGCCGACAGGCCGGTATCGCTGGTTTCGTGACGCAGGATGCGCGACGACATCATCGGCGACAGGGTGAGGGCGATGACACCCGAGATGATCACCGAGGCGGCCAGGGTGAAGGCGAATTCCTTGAACAAGGCGCCAGTCAAACCGGTCATGAAGGCGATGGGGGCATAGACGGCGGCCAGCGTCACCGTCATGGCGATCACCGGGCCGGCGATCTCGCGGGTGCCGGTGATGGCGGCGTCGAAGGGCGTCAGCCCCTCCTCGATGTGGCGGTGAACGTTCTCGACCACGACGATGGCGTCGTCGACCACCAGGCCGATGGCCAGCACCATGGCCAGCAGCGTCAGCAGGTTGAGCGAAAAGCCCAGCGCCAGCAGGAACACCGCGACGCCGATCAGCGACAGCGGCACCGTCACCACCGGGATCGCCACCGAGCGGATCGAGCCCATGAACAGGTAGATCACCACCATGACGATCACGGCCGCCTCGCCGATGGTCTTCAGCACCTCATAGATGGCGGCGCGGATGAAGACGGTGGTGTCGTAGGCCATCTCCATCTTCATGCCCGGCGGCAAATCCTTCTGCAACGCCGGCAACATGGCGCGGATGGCCGAGGCGACGTCCAGCGGGTTGGCGTCGGGCGTGGTGTAGACGCCGATGAACACCGCCTTCTGGCCGTTGACGTAGACCGAGGAATCGGTGTTCTCGGCCCCCAGCATCACCTCGGCGACATCGGACAGCCGCACCAGCCGGCTGCCGACATTGCGGATGACCAGATTGCGGAACTCGTCGACCGAGCGCAGATCGGTGCGCGCCTCGGTATTGACGATGTCGATGGCGCCCTTGGCGGCGCCGGCGGCGGCCTGGAAATTGTTGGATCCGAGCGCGGCGGTGACATCCTCGGCCGACAACTGGTACTGGGCCAGCTTGTCGGGGTCGAGCCACACCCGCATCGAAAACTTCTGGCCGCCCAGGATTTCCGGGTTGGCGACGCCGGTGACGGTGGACAGCTTGGGCTGGATGACGCGGCTGACGTAGTCGGTCAGTTGCTGGGGATCGTGGCGGTCGGAATAGAAGGCGAGATAGAGGGTGGCGAAGCCCTGGCCGGTGGTCTTCTTGATCACCGGATCGTTGATGCCGCGCGGCAGCACCGAACGCACCTCGTTGACCTTGCTCATCACCCCGGTCATCGCCGCGTCGGGATCGCTGTTGAGCTTGACGTGCACCTCGATCTTGCTGACCCCCTGGGACGAGGCCGAGACCAGGTAATCGATGCCGTCGGCGGTCGCCACCGCCTTTTGGATCGGGTCGGTGACGAAGCCCTGCATCAGCTGGGAATCGGCGCCGGGAAAGGTGGTGGTGACGGTGATGACGGTGTTCTTCATCTCCGGATACTGGCGAATCGGCAGCATGGCCAGCGCGCGCAATCCGACGAACAGGATCAGCAAGCTGATCACCGCGGATAGCACCGGCCGCTTGATGAAGATGTCGAACATGTCCGCCGTCCCTATTCCCGCGCCGTCGGCTTGGCGGCGGCCGCCTTCAACGGATCCTCGCCGGCCAATTCGACCTTGGCGCCGTTGGACAATTTCAGCTGCCCCGAGGTCACCACCTGATCGCCCGGCCGCACGCCCTTGGCCACGGCGACGCGGCCCTGGCGGCGGTCGCCCAATTGCACCACCGCCCGCTCGACCGTATCGCCATGGACGATGAACACGGAATCGCCGTGCAGACTGTAGGCGATCGCCGATTCCGGGATGGTCACCACCTCGGTCGAGGCCGAGCGCATCACCGCCACCTTGGCGAACATGCCGGGACGGAGCAGCCCCTCGGTATTGGCGAAGCGGCCCTGGACGCCGATCATGCCGGTCTTGGCGTCGACCTGCGGCTCGATGGCGGACACCGCCCCCTCGAAGACCCGGTCCGGCCACGAATCGGTGGTCAACATCAGGGTCTGGCCCGGCACCACCACGGACAGATCGCGCTGCGACACGGTGAAGTCGGCCAGAATCACCGACAGGTTCTGAAGATTGACCACCGCCTGGCCCGGCTGAAGATATTGGCCGAGGTCGATCTTGCGCACGCCCAGCACCCCGTCGAAGGGAGCGAACACCGCCTTCTTTTCGATCTGGGCGCGGATGCCGGCCACTTTCGCCTCGCGCGCCTTCAGCTCGGCGTCGCTCTTATCGACCGCCGACTGCGACACGGCGCCGCTTTTCACCAGCGTTTCCGACCGTCGCGCGGTAAGGCGGGCCAACTCGGCATCCGCCTGCGCACTTCTGAGGTCACCCATCTCGACATCCGAATCGAGCTTCAGCAGCATCTGGCCCTTCTTGACCGCCTGCCCCGATTCGAATTGAATTTCCTTGACCAGCCCGGCGGCGGCGGCGGCGATATCGACGCCGTTGACGGCGGACAGGGTGCCGACCGTCGACAGGCTGGAGGTCCATTGCTCGGCCCGGGCCGGCTCGACGGTAACCGCTATCACCGGCGTCGGCATGTTGGCGAAGAACTTGGCGATCATCGCGTTGCGGAAGGCGACGAAGCCGAAGACCCCACCGAACACCAGCACCGATGCCGCCAGCATGATCGCCATGCGCTTCTTGTTCATCGTCGTCGCGTCCATCATTTGAGCAGATCCAAGGCGGTGCGGCGGATGCGATCCAGCTGCGCCGAATCGTAGGGCGCCAGCCCCAACATGGTGTCGAAATAGTGACCGTCGAGTGCCATGCAAACCAGGGCGGCCCGGTCGAGATCGGGGCTGTCGCTGCGGACATCGGCCATCCACTCGTCGTACCTGGCCTCGATCGGCGCCATCAGTTCGGGATTGAGCGCCAGCGCCGCCAGCAGGGCACCGCCGATGCGGTCACTGGTCGGGCCCTCGGGATCGAAGGTAACCTCGATCATGGTGCGCAGCCACCGATATGGACCTTCCGGCTGGCGCTGGTAGGCGGCGGCATGCATGGCGTCGCAATGATCGAGCAGCCGCTTCACCATGCCGCGGATGAGATCGTCCTTGCTCTTGAAGTGATAAAGCACGCCGCCCTTGGAAATACCGGCGCGCTTGGCGGCGGCGTCGAGCGTCAGACGCACCACCCCTTCCTCGCGGACGATGTCCATGGCGGCGTCGAGAATCTTGTCGTAGGTGCTCATCGGCCCCTCTACTGTACCGTCCGGACGGTATACTCCATTGGCGGAGGAAATTCATCCCCACCGTCACGTATGGGCCAAATGACGGCCGGCTTCTTCCCCCCGGCGACGGTCTCGGCTAACGTGCCGAGGAAGGAGAGGGTTGGAATGGCGCGAATCCTGGTGGTCGGTGCGGTGGCCTCGGACGAGGTGTTTCACCTTGGCGAAAGGTTGCGCGAGGGCGCCCATCTAAACGGCCGCCCCGCCGGCACCCGGCTGGGCGGCGGCGGCGCCAACTCGGCGGCGGCGTTGGCGGCGGCGGGCCATCGGGTGACCCTGATCGCCGCGGTGGGCGACGACAAGGCCGGCGCCTGGCAATTGGCCCAACTGAAGGCGGCCGGAATCGATACCGGCGCGGTGGCGATTGTGCCCGGCCCCAGCACCCGCTCGCTCCTTCACGTCGACCCCTGGGGCGAGCGCACCATCGTCAATCTCGGCCGCGCCACCGAGGCCGAAGCGCCGCGCCGGCTGCTCGACATCGACGCCGACCTCGTCTACGTGCGCAGCCGTTCGGTCAATCTGGCGCCGCTGCTGGCCGAAAAGGCGAAAACGGTGCCGGTGGTCGCCCATGTGCCGCCGCTGGCCGCCGGCATCTTTCCGGCCCATGTCGTCCTTGGCTCGGCCTCGGACCTTGACCAGGGTTTTCTCGCCGATCCGGTGGCGGCGGCGGGCGAAGTGGCCGGAACGACGTTGCGTTGGGCGATCGTTACCCATGGCGTCGAAGGCGCCGAAGCCTTTTCCATCGATGGGGAGCGCCTAAAGGTCCCCGCCCCCGCCGTCCAGGCGGTAGACAGCACCGGTGCGGGGGACGCCTTCGCCGCTGGGCTTTGCCACGCTTTGGCCGCCGGCCGGTCGATGGCCGAGGCGCTGGCGGTCGGCGTTCGCTGGGGCGCGAAGAAGGTCGGACACCACGGCTCGGCGCTGAGCGCCGAGGCGGTGCGGGGCTTGGTGGGATAAGATTTCGAATTGGCCCGCCGAAACGCCTATTTCAGGCTGCCGACCGCCGCGCCCAGCCCCTTGATCGAAACCGGAATGCCCACCGGCTGGGTGGTGCCGTAGGGGATGACGCCGAGCGCCACACTCTTGGCCGCCCGCACCGCCGCGAGGGTGGCGTCGTCGAGCTTGGCCACCGCTTCGCAGCCGTCGGGACGACAGGTGTTGATCTGCAGCGGCAACAGCGGCCGCTCGTCGACCTTCAACGCGGCGCCCTCGCGCAGCGAAATACCGAGCGGCAGGGTGGCGATCACCGCCGGCTCGCCGTTGGGACCGACATAGCCGAAGGCGATGTCGAACACCTTCTTGCCGTCCTCGGACATGCCGACATGGAAGGCCAGGCACTTCTCCTGCTTGTCGGGGCCAACCTGGCAGTCGATTTTCCAATCCTGGAACACCTTGCCCTTCTCGGGCTTGGCCTCGGCGCCCGGTGCCGCCAGGCAGAGAATGACGACGGCCAAGGCCATCCAACCGAACCGCGATCCCATATCGACCTCCGCAATATGGGAAGCACTTGAAGCGCTGGCGGTGGCGGATGTCAACCATTGTCGAAGGGGATTCACCACCGAGGTCACGGAGAACACCGAGAGGGTAATTTCTCCGTGACCTCCGTGCTGATCCCGCGGCTTCGCGCCGCCATTGACCCCCGCCCAGGCGGGGTCTACTAATCGTCGGATTCCAACCACTTGGCGGTGAGGCGACACCATGATGGCCCTGCTGGCCGGCCTGCTGTCGATCTTCACCGGCGATGCCGCCTCCGAGCCGTTGCTGTTGCAGGGCTATGTCGAGGCCGATTATGTCCGCGTCGGCTCGCCGGTGGCCGGCACCTTGGCCGAACTGGCGGTCACCGAAGGCGGAAAGGTGGCCAAGGGCCAGGCGCTGTTCGCGCTCGACGCCGTCACCGACCGCGCCGCCCGCGACCAGGCCGCCGCCGAACTGGCCCAGGCCGAGGCCCTGCTGACCAATCTGCGGAAGGGTAAGCGCCCCGACGAATTGCAAGAGATCGCCGCCCGCAAGGCCCAGGCCGAGGCCTCGGCCCGGCTGTCCGAGGCGACCATGCGCCGCCAGGTGGCGCTGGCCCGCCAGGACTTCGCCGCCCAGTCCCAATTGGACGCCGCCCGCGCCCAGCTTGCCCGCGACCATGCCCAGATCCAGCAATTGGCCGCCGAATACCGCACCGCCCTGCAAGGCGCCCGCGAGGACGAAATCCTGGCCCAGGAAGCGCTGGTCGCCCAGAAGCGGGCGGAACTGGCCAAGGCCGACAAGCGGCTGGCCGATCTGGCGCCGCCAGCCCCCGCCGACGCCTTGGTCGAAAAACTGTTCTACCGGCCCGGCGAATTCGTCACCGCCGGCCAGCCGGTGGTGTCGCTGCTGCCGCCGGCTAACCTCAAGCTGGTGTTCTTCGTTCCCCAGATCAGGCTGGGCGCCATCCAGGTCGGCCAGCCGGTCGGTCTGGCCTGCGACGGCTGCGCCGCCGGCCTCAAGGGCCGCGTCTCGTTCATCGCCACCCAGGCCGAATACACGCCGCCGGTCATCTACAGCGTCGGCAACCGCGACAAGCTGGTGTTCCGCGTCGAGGCCCGTCCCGACGGCGATCCGCTGGCGCTGCATCCCGGCCAGCCAGTGGACGTGACGCTCGTGCCCTTAGCGGCGCTTCCGGCCCGATGAGCGAACCGCTCGCCATCGACGTCGCCGGGCTGGAGAAGCGGTTCGACGGCCGCACGGTGGTGCGCGACTTTTCGATCCGGGTGGCGAAGGGCCGCATCCACGGCTTCCTCGGCCCCAACGGCAGCGGCAAGACCACCACCATCCGCATGCTCTGCGGCCTGCTGACCCCGGATGCCGGCAGCGGCACTTGCCTGGGCTTCGACATCCGCCGTCAGGCCGCCGAGATCAAGCGTCGGGTCGGCTACATGACCCAGCGCTTCAGCCTGTACGAGGATCTGTCGATCCGCGAGAACCTGGATTTCGTCGCCCGCGTCTACGAATTGCCCGACCGCCGCGCCCGGGTCGAGGCGGCGCTGGCCGAACTGGGCCTGGAACAGCGCGCCGCCCAATTGGCCGGGACGCTGTCGGGCGGCTGGAAGCAGCGGCTGGCGCTGTCGGCCTGCGTCCTGCACCAGCCCGAACTGCTGCTGCTGGACGAACCCACCGCCGGCGTCGACCCCAAGGCGCGGCGCGACTTCTGGGACCACATCCATAGGCTGGCGCGCGACGGCATGACGGTGCTGGTCAGCACCCACTACATGGACGAGGCCGAACGCTGCCACGAAATCTGCTATCTGGCCTATGGCCGCCTGATGGTGCGGGGCAGCGTCGCCGAGGTGGTGCGGGGCTCGGGGCTGACCACCTGGGTGGTGGCCGGCGACGGCATCGCCAAACTCGCCGAGGCGCTGGAGGGCCGCCCCGGCATCGCCATGGTCGCCCCCTTCGGCAACGCGCTGCACGTCAGCGGTACCGACCAGGCGGCGCTGGACTCCGCCGTGGCCGATTGGCGCGGCCAACCGGGCCTGACCTGGGAACGGGCCGAGCCCAGCCTGGAGGATGTCTTCATCCACCTGATGGCCCAGGCCGAGGACAACTTCAAATGAGCCACCCGCCGCTGTCCTGGTCGCGCCTGGTCGCGGTGATGATCAAGGAATTGATCCAGATGCGCCGCGACCGCCTGACCTTCGCCATGATGGTCGGCATCCCGGTGCTGCAATTGCTGCTGTTCGGCTATGCCATCAACACCGATCCCAAGGACATGCCGACGATCGTCAACATCGAGGAGGCTGGCCCCTTCGCGCGCGAGCTGACGGCGGCGATGACCAATTCCGCTTATTTCCGCATCACCGCCCAAGCCAAAAGCGAAGCGGAAATCGAACGGCTGCTGGCCGCCGGCGAGGTCCAGTTCGTCGTCACCGTCCCGGCCGGCTTCGAGCGCGCCCTGGTGCGCGGCGAGCGCCCCGCTTTGCTGGTCGAGGCCGACGCCACCGACCCGGCGGCGGCCAGCAACGCCGTCAACGCCCTGCTGGCGCTGGTGCGCACCGCCTTCGACCCGGCGCTGACCGGGCCGCTGGCGGCAAGGAAGGGCGGCGCCGACCCGGTGGAACTGCGCATCCACCGCCGCTACAACCCGGAAGGCATCACCCAGTACAACATCGTCCCCGGCCTGATGGGGGTGATCCTGACCATGACGATGATCATGGCGACCAGCCTGACCGTCACCCGCGAGCGCGAGCGCGGCACCATGGAGGCGCTGCTGGCGATGCCGGTGCGCCCGTCCGAGGTGATGGCCGGCAAGATCCTGCCCTATTTCGGCGTCGGCTATGTCCAGGTGGTGCTGATCGTCGCCGCCGGCCGCTGGCTGTTCCATGTGCCGATCATCGGCAGTCTGCCGTTGCTGGGGCTGTCGCTTCTCCTGTTCATCGCCGCCAACCTGGCGGTCGGCTTCACCATCTCGACGGTGGTCAAGAACCAGTTGCAGGCGCTGCAGATGTCGTTCTTCTTCTTCCTGCCGTCGATGCTGCTGTCGGGTTTCATGTTCCCCTATCGCGGCATGCCCCAATGGGCCCAGCTGATCGGCGAGGTCTTTCCGCTGACCCACTTCCTGCGCGTCATCCGCGGCATCATGCTGAAGGGCAACGGCATCGCCGAAATCTGGCCCGAGATGTGGCCCATCGCCCTGTTCCTGACCCTGGCGACGGTGGTGGCGCTGCGGCGTTACCGGATGACGCTGGACTAAACCAAATACGCCCACTCAACGAAAAACGATTTAAATACAACATGTTGTCGTCATGGCCGGGCTTGTCAAACGGCTGGTTGGTTAGACCCTATGTTCGCGGGCAGGCCTCGGCCATGACGTAACAGAGTGATAGCGCGCGGATATTTCACCAAGTGAGCCGTGTTGGCGCTACCCCCCCACCCGCTCGCCATCGCACTGGAGCACCTGGACCTTCTCGCGGGTAACCAGGCCGCCGCGCATCATCGGCGCCAGCGCCTCGACGAAGCGGTCCACCTTGTCGGCGGCGTCGATGATTTCGATCACCATCGGCAGATCGTCGGACAGGTCGAGGATCTTGGCGGTTTGCAGGTGGCCGGAACGGCCGTAGCCCATCGGCCCGCGCAGCACGGTGGCGCCGGCCATGCCCAGTTCGCGAGCCTTGGTGACGATCGCCTCGTACAGCGGCGAATGGCCGCAACGTTCCTTTTCGCCGAGGAAGATACGGAGCAGGACGCAATCCGTCGGTAACCGCATGACGATCCTCCTACTTGTTGAGTGCCAAGGCGCCGACATGGCCGAGCCAGACGCCAAGCAGGCAAAGCCCGACCGACAACACGATGTTCAGCCCGACCCACAACCACTCGCCGTCCTGGGCCAGCGTAAGCGTTTGCAGACTGAAGGACGAGAAGGTCGTGTAGCCGCCGCAGATGCCGACCATGAAGAACTGGCGCCATTCACCGGGCACGAACACCCGCCCGTCCGGCGCGGTGAGAGTGGCGAACAGGCCGATGGCGAGCGAACCGGTAACGTTGATCAGCAGGGTTCCCCACGGAAAGGTCTCGCCCGCCCATTCGGCGACCAGGCCGGAAAGCCAATAGCGCAACGTCCCGCCCAGCGCGCTGCCGCATGCGATCAGAATATAGGTCATACCCATTCCCACCGTGCCGGGGGAGAAGCGGGCATGAAAAACCCGCCGCATCCCGTTGAAAGACGGCGGCGGGTTGACACGACTTCCCACCGCGCATTGCTACGCAGTAGGAGTCATCAGCCTTGCGGCGGTTTCGGGAGACCCCATTCCCATCGAATGTCCCACCAGTATGCGCGATTGACGGCGGCGGTCAACAGGGAATGGCCTATCCGGCCTTGGCGGCCAATTGGGGCGGAGTGCGCGAGGCGATCATCAGGCGGTTCCAGGCGTTGATCTCCGCCACCGCGAAAGACAGGGCGGAAATCTCCTTGTCCGAGAACACGGCGCGGACCGCTTCATAAGCCGCATCGGGGACGTCGCCGTTGGCCAGGCGGGTCAAGGCTTCCGCCCAGACCAGGGCCGCCCGCTCGCGTTCGCCGAAAAGCGCCGACGCCTCGCGCCAGGCCGGCAACAGCAGCAGGCGGTCGTCGCCGATGCCCAGCTTGCGCGCCACATCGGCATGCATGCCGATGCAGAAGGCGCAGCCGTTGATCTGCGAAACCCGCATGCGCACCAGTTCGAGCACCGTCGCCTCGGGGCCGCCGTCGTTGACGGCCAGATGCACGCCGAACATCGCCTTGTAGAGGTCGGGGCTGAGGCTGGTGATATCGAATCGCTGGCTCATGGCTCTCTCCGTTGACTGGAACATGGGCGGAGAATGCGGCAATAATGGCTTCGCCAGAAGCTCCAATCTCGTGATTCTTATTGAACCATTTTGAGGGACGGCCGGAATGCGAAGGGCCAAGGACATCGAACTGGCGATCACCCCGCGGCCCGATGGCCGGTTCCGCCATCGCTGGCTTTACGAGGAGATTCGCGCCGCCATCCTGGCGGGAAGCCTGGCACCGGGCGCTCGCCTGCCCGCCACCCGCGACATCGCCCAGCGCCATCGGCTGTCACGCGGCACCGTGCTTGGCGTGTTCGCCCAGTTGGCGGCCGAGGGATATGTCGTCGGCGCGGTCGGCCGCGGCACCTTCGTCGCTCCGGTATTGCCCGATCCGCCCCTCCGCCCGCCCGAGGGCGCTCCGGTGCCGCCGCCCGACCGGGGCGGCGGGGCCACCCTGTCGGCTCGGGGCCGCCAGTTGGCCAGGACGGTGTTTCCGCAGGCCGGGCAGGTCCTCCCCGCCCTCGCCTTCCGGGCGAGCCAGCCGGATTTGGCGGCCTTTCCTTTCGCCTTGTGGGCGCGGATCGCCGCCAGGCGGGCGCGGCTTTCCCATCGTTCGGTGCTGGCCGACGGCGAAGCGCGGGGCTTCCGCCCGCTCCGCGCCGCCATCGCCGAGCATCTGGGCGCGGCGCGCGGCATCGCCTGTACCGCCGATCAGGTGGTGATTACGGGCAGCGTCCAGCAGATACTCGACCTTGGCGCCCGCTTGACCCTCGATTCCGGCGACCGCGCCTGGATCGAGGACCCCGGCTATCCCGGCGCCCGCCTGGTTCTCGAAGCCGCCGGTGCCCGGGTGGTGGGGGTTCCGGTCGATGGCGGCGGGATCGACGTCGCCGCCGGCCGGGCGCTGGCGCCGGACGCCCGCCTCGCCTACGTCACCGCCGGACGGCAGGCGCCGCTGGGGTGCGTGCTGACACTGGAGCGGCGGCTCGCCCTGTTGGCCTGGGCGGCCGAGGCCGGGGCCACCATCATCGAGGACGATTACGACAGCGAATTCCGCTTCGAGGGCAGTCCCCTGGCGGCGATGAAGGGCCTGGACGACGGCGGCCGCGTCATCTACGCCGGCACCTTCAGCAAAGTACTGTTTCCGGCGATCCGCATGGCCTACGCGGTGGTGCCGGAACATCTGGCCGAGTCGTTCGGGGCGGCGTTATCGCTGACCTGCCGGCACATGCCGCTGCTTCCCCAGGTCATCCTCCATGAATTCATCGCCGAAGGGCATTTCGGCCGTCACGTGCGGCGGATGCGGCTGTTGTACGCCGAGCGCGCCAAGGCGCTGGTCAGCGCGGTTCGCACCCACCTTTCCGGCCTGCTCGACCTTCCCGCCATCACCACCGGTCTCGACGCCCCGTCCTTCCTGCCGGCGGGCGTCGATGACGCGGCCGTGGCGGCGGCGGCGGCGGCGGCGGGCATCGAGACGCGCCCACTGTCGTTCTATCGGGTCGAGCGCCCGGTGCCGCCCGGCCTGGTGCTTGGCTTCGCCGCCGTCGAAGAGGCGAAAATTCACGCGGCGGCGGCCGGGCTGGCCCAAGTGATCGAGCCGTTTTGCCGGCAGGCGTCGCCCCGGGGTTGACCGCGCCCGCCGCACTTGGTTAAATCTTTTGTCCAATGCAATGATCAAGGTAAGTCGTGAGCACGTCGATACGCCCCGCCAAGCTTGCCGATTCCATCGCCGAACGGATGGAGATGTTGATCCTTGAAGGCTCATTGCGGCCGGGCGAGCGGCTGTTGCCCGAGCGTGAACTGGCCGCCAAGTTCGACGTCTCGCGCCCGACGCTGCGCGAGGCGCTGGAAAAACTGGAAAAGAAGGGGCTGCTTTACAGCGGCCGCGGCGGCGCCACCCACGTCGCCGCGATGCTGGGCGACGAATTCACCGGGCCGCTGGCCACTATTCTCCAGACCAAGCCCGAGACCACCGCCGACTACCTGGAATTCCGCAGCATCGTCGAGGGCTCGGCCAGCTACCTGGCGGCGCTGCGCGGCAGCGACGTCGATCGCGAGTTGGTGCATTCCTGCTTCCTCAAGATGGAGGCCGCCCACGGCAAGGACGACCCCAGCGAGGAGGCCGACGCCGACGCCGACTTCCACATCGCCGTCTACGAGGCCTCGCACAACGTGGTGATGCTGCACATCATGCGCTCGCTGGCCGAGATGCTGCGGGGCGAGGTGTTCTACAACCGCGCCCGCCTCTATCAGCGGCGCGGCGTCCGCGAATTGCTGCTGGGTCAGCACCGGGCGGTTCACGACGCGGTGATGGCCGGCGACCCGTTGGCCGCCCGCGCCTCGGCCGAAGCCCATATCCACTTCACCCACGAGGCGCTCCAGGAGATCGCCGCCGCCGATGCCCGGCTCGAGGATTCGTTGCGCCGCATCGCCGGCGAGGATGGACATTCATGAACGCCAAAAACGCGCCGCGCACCGACGTTCTCGCCAACCTGCTGCGCTCGCACCCCGAGACCGCTTACGACTATCTGGAATTCCGCCGTCTGCTGGCCGGCCAGGCTTCGGCCTTCGCCGCCGAGCGGGCGACGCCCGAGGACCTCGCCCGGCTGCGCGCCTGCATGGAGGCGATGGAGGCCGCCCACGCCAACGACGATCCCGCCGAGGAAGCCGCCGCCGACATCAATTTCCACATGGCCATCTACAAGGCCACCCACAACGCGGTGATGGTCCACATCATGGCCCGACTGTTCGAACTGCTGCGCCAGGGGGTCTTTTTCGACCGCTCGGACCTTTATCTCCGCCGGGGCGTACGTGACGGCTTCCTGCGCCAGCACCAGGCGCTGTTCAAGGCGATTTCGGCGGGCGACGCGGCGACGGCGCGGGGCGCTGCCGAGGCCCATCTGCAATCCACCGTCGAGGCGCTGCGCGAGGCGCAGAAGGCCGATCATCGCCGCGACATCTCGATCCGCCGCCGCGACGGCTCGGGGCTGGTCGCCAAGGCCGGCGATAAGGGCAAGCGTCTGGATAAATAATTTTACCACTTTACCTGACGGGTAAATTTGTTTACCCATTGACCGGTCGCAGCCGTTTTCCGCCGCAGGGAACTCCCTCGATGACCGACATGCCCGTTCGCGCCGCCCGCCCCGATATCGACGCGCTGGCGCACGACCTTTCCGCCCAGGTGCCCGCCGAACGGCTGATCCGCGATCCGCTGCGCCTGCTCGCCTACGGCACCGACGCCAGCTTCTACCGACTGGTGCCCAAGGTGGTGGCCAAGGTCGAGAGCGAGGCCGAGGTGCTGGCGACGCTGGCGGTCTGCCGCCGCCACAACGCCCCCGTCACCTTCCGCGCCGCCGGCACCAGCCTGTCGGGCCAGGCGGTCACCGATTCGGTGCTGATGCTGCTGGGCGAGGGCTGGGACGGCATCAAGGTCGAGAACGGCGGCGCGACCATCCGCCTGCAACCGGGCGTCGTCGGCGCCGAGGCCAATCGCCGCCTGTCGGGGCTGGGGCGCAAGATCGGCCCCGATCCGGCCTCGATCGATTCCTGCAAGATCGGCGGCATCGCCGCCAACAACGCCTCGGGCATGTGCTGCGGCACCGCCGACAACAGTTACAAGACCTTGGCGTCGATGCGCCTGATCCTGGCCGACGGCGCCGTCGTCGACACCGGCGACGCCGCCAGCCTGAAGGCCTTCCGCCGCTCGCATGCCGGCCTGCTCGAAGCCCTGGCCGAATTGGGGCGCAAGACCCGCGCCGATCAGCCGCTGGCCGAACGCATCGCCCGCAAATTCGCCATCAAGAACACCACCGGCTACGCCCTCAACGCCCTGGTCGATTTCGAGGACCCGGTCGACATCCTGACCCATTTGATGATCGGTTCCGAGGGCACGCTGGGCTTCATCGCCGAGATTTGCTACCGCACCGTCGCCGAGCATGCCGACAAGGCCAGTGCGTTGTTGCTGTTCCCCGACATCGCCGAGGCCTGTCGCGCCGTGGCGCTGCTGAAGCCGGCGCCGGTGTCGGCGGTGGAACTGATGGACCGCGCCAGCTTGCGCTCGGTCGAGGACAAGCCGGGCATGCCCGAATCGATCCGCGGCCTGGCCGAGGGCGTCACCGCCCTGCTGGTCGAGACCCGCGGCGCCGATACCAAGAAGCTGGCGGCCAACATCAAGGCCGTCGCCAAGGTGCTGAAGGGCGTCGCCACCCTGGCGCCGCCCGCCTTCACCACCGATCCGGCCGAGTTCGGCAAGCTGTGGAAAATCCGCAAGGGCATGTTCCCGGCGGTGGGTGCGGTGCGCAAGACCGGCACCACGGTGATCATCGAGGACGTCGCCTTTCCCATCCCGGTCCTGGCCGAGGCCACCGTCGATTTGCAGGCGCTGTTGACCGAGCACGGCTACCCCGAGGCGATCATCTTCGGCCACGCGTTGGACGGCAACCTGCACTTCGTCTTCACCCAGGATTTCGGCACCCAGGCCGAGATCGATCGCTACGCCGCCTTCATGGACGCGGTCTGCCATCTGGTGGTCGACAAGTACGACGGCTCGCTCAAGGCCGAGCACGGCACCGGGCGCAACATGGCGCCTTTTGTCGAAATGGAATGGGGCAAGGACGCCGCCGCCCTGATGTGGGAGATCAAGCGGCTGCTCGATCCCGGCTTCCTGCTCAATCCCGGCGTGGTGCTGGACAACAATCCCCGCGCCCACCTCGACAATTTGAAGCCGCTGCCGCCCGCCGACCCGCTGGTCGATACCTGCATCGAATGCGGCTTCTGCGAGCGCATGTGTCCGTCCCACGGCATGACGCTGTCGCCCCGCCAGCGCATCGTCGGTTGGCGCGAAATCTCCCGCCAGGCCCGCGCCGGCGGCGACGCCGCCGACCTGCGCGTCCTTTACGACTATCAGGGGCTGGAAACCTGCGCGGCCTGCGGCTTGTGCGCCACCGCCTGCCCGGTCGGCATCGAGACCGGCCTGCTGACCAAGGCGCTGCGCGGCCGCCGCCTGACCGACAACGCCCGCCAGGTCGCCGATTGGGCGGCGCATCATTACGGTGCCGCGCTGGGCGCCGCCCGCCTCGGCCTCGGCGCCGCCGCCGTCGTCAGCCGCCTGTCCAGCCCGGCGATCACCGCCAAACTGGCCGCCGCCGCCCGCCACCTGTCGGGCGACCGCTTCCCCAAGCTCGGCGCCTCGCTGCCCTCGCCCGCCCATCTGCCCACGGCCGGTGGCGACGGCGACCCGGTGGTCTACATCCCCAGTTGCGCCACCCGCGCCATGGGTCCGGCCGTGGGCGATCCGGAAACCGAATCGGTGCCCGAGGCCTTCGCCCGCCTGCTTGCCCGCGCCGGCTTCCGCGTGGTGTTCCCCGACGGCCTGGGCAATCTCTGCTGCGGCCAGGCGTTCGAAAGCAAGGGCCTGGCCGAACTGGCCGACGCCAAGGCCGAGGAGATGGCCGCCGCCCTGTTGGCCGCCAGCGACCAAGGTCGGCTGCCGGTGGTGATGGACGCCTCGACCTGCTCGAAACGCCTCAAGGAGGTGCTGGCCGGACGACTGGAGATTCAGGATTCGATCGAGTTCCTGCACGACGCCGTGCTGCCCCGGGTCAAACCGATACGGCAAAAGGCGCCGGTGCTGCTGCACGTCAATTGCGGCGCGCGCCGCATGGGCCTTGAGGACAAACTGCTGGCGGTGGCCAAGGCCTGCGCCGAGACGGTGGTGATACCGGACGGTATCATTTGCTGCGGCTTCGCCGGCGACAAGGGGTTCACCACGCCGGAGTTGAACGAATACGCGTTGCGCCGCCTGCCCTCCCAGGTCCCCGAGGGCTGCGAGGCCGGCTATTCGTCCAACCGCACCTGCGAAATCGGCCTGGCCGAAAGCGCCGGTGTCCCCTTCCGCTCGATCGTCACCCTGGTGGAACGGGCGACGCGGGGACACTGAGCCGCCCCTTCCCAACACCCGGCAATGCTAATATCCTGCGACGAGAAGTTAAGACCGCGCCCCATGGCGGGTTGCGGGGGTCGGGGGACCGGTTCGTGGAAGCTGACGTCGAGCGGACGCTGGAACGTACAGAGGCGAAATTCGCCAAGGTATTCAACGTCTGCCCCGACTTCATCACCATCACCGACTGCGCCACCGGCCGCTATCTGGACGTCAACGATGCCTTCGAACGGATCACCGGCTTCACCCGATCCGAGGCTGTTGGCCACACCGCCTTCGACATCGGCATCTGGGAAACCCCCGCCGAACGCCAGCGGATGCTGAGGGCGCTGGTCGCCTCGCCGCGGTTGGAGGGGTTCGACGTCCGCATCCGGCGCAAGAGCGGCGAGATCATCGACGCCCAATTGTCGGTCGAGCGCACCGTTCTCGACGGCGAGGATTGCCTGATCATCGTCGGCCGCGACAACTCGGATCGCAAGCGGGTGGAATCGGCGCTTCGGCGCAGCGAGGGCTTTCTGCGCGAAGCGCAGACGGCGGCCAATATCGGCTACTACGTTTACGACATCCGGGCCGACCACTGGCAAAGTTCGGACATCCTCGACCGCATCTTCGGGATCGGCCCGGATTATCGGCGCGACGCCGAGGGATGGCTGGCGCTGGTCACCGACGACAGGCGCGCCGGGATGGCCGACTACCTGAGATCGCTCCTGGCTTCGGGCGATCGTTTCGACCACGAATACACCATCCGGCGGCCGGAAGACGGTGAATGCCGATGGGTGGCTGGGCTCGGCAACCTCGAGCGGGATTCGGCGGGACGACCGCTGCGGCTGATCGGCACCATCCAGGACATCACCGCCCGCAAAAAGGTGGAACAGGCGCTGACCGACAGCGAGCGGCGCTTTCGCATCGTATCGTCGATGACCAGCGACGTCGTCTATTCCTGCCATCGCACCGAGACCGGCGGCTTTCGCATCGACTGGCTTGGCGGACATGTCGAGCGCGTCTTCGGCCATACCGCCGACGAGATAAAGTCGCAAGGCTGCTGGCGGACCTTCGTCGTCGCCGACGACGTGCCGATCTTCACCGAGAATATCTCGGAGCTGCGGACGGGACGGTCGAGCAATTGCGTCATCCGCATCACCCATGCCGACGGCGCGGTCCGCCACCTGCACAGCGTCGCCCGGATATTCGACGACCCAAACGACTTCGGACACCATCGCCTTTACGGCGCCTTGCAGGACATCACCGACAGCAAGCGGGCCGAAGAGGCGCTGGTGCAGATCAATCGCAAGGTCATGGCCTCCAACGCCGAGCTCGAACAATTCGCCTATGTCGCCTCGCACGATCTGCGCGAGCCGCTGCGCATGGTCAGCAGCTACATCACCTTGCTGGAGCGCAGGTTCAACCAGGCATTCGACTCCGAAGCGCGGGAATTCCTGTATTTCGCCCGCGACGGGGCGCAAAGGATGGATCGCATGGTGCTCGACCTGCTGGAATTCTCGCGGGTCGGGCGCAAAACGGAGCCGTTCGCCCCGGTAAAACTGAGCCAACTGGTGGCCACCGCCGTCGATGATCTGGCGCCGACCATCACTGAGACGGCCGCCACCATCACCGTCGCCGACGACCTCCCCGAGGTCACCGCCTCGCGCGGGGAACTGGTCCGGCTGTTTCTCAACCTGATCGGCAACGCCCTGAAATACCGCCATCCCGAACGGCCACCGACAATCGCCATCACCGCCCGGCGCGACGGGCGCGAATGGGTGGTGTCGGTCGCCGACAACGGCATCGGCATCGCTCCCGAATATTTCGAACGCATCTTCGGCATCTTCCAGCGTTTGCATACCCGGGAAAAATACGAAGGCACCGGCATCGGTCTGGCCATCTGCAAAAAAATCGTCGAACACCACGGCGGACGCATCTGGGTGGAATCCCAGCCGGAACGGGGCGCGACCTTCCACTTCGCCCTGCCGGATACAAGCGCCACCGCCTGATCGGCATCGCCAATCAATGCATCAAGCGAGCTTTTCCCCATAGACCGAATGGCATATCGTCCCCCACCCATCCAGCGGAAAGCCTCCCGGCGGGAACGCATGTCGACCATCAACCGGAAAATGGCCGAAATCCAATGACCAGGGCGCATTCTTGGCTCGCATTGTCGCTGCCGTTCGCGGCGGCGGTGGTGGCCACCTCATTGGCGGTCACGACGTTTGCGGTCATCGACAACCTTGAGCGCAAGCGCCTGGACATCGCGGCCCATTCGGAGGTCTCCACCCAGTTGGGCACGGTACGGGCCCGGTTGGAACACGATCTCAACGAACCGTTGGTGCTCAGCCGCGGCCTCGTCGCCTTCATCCGGGCGCGGGGAGACATCACACAATCCGAATTCGACCGAGTGGCCGCGACGCTGCTGAACGGCCCCGGCAAGGGCCGTCGCATCACCCTGGCGCGTGGCACCGTCATTTCCATGACCTATCCGTTGCTCGGCAACGAATCGACGCTTGGGGTCGATTACCGATCGCTGCCCACCCAATGGCCGACGGTGGAGCGGGTCATCCGCACCCGCACACCCGCACTGAACGGGCCGGTGCCCTTGATACAGGGTGGGACGGGGCTGATCGTACGGGCACCGGTTTACGTTCCCGATCCGGACGGCGGGGAGGACCGCTTCTTCGGCCTTGCCAGCGTCGGTCTGAACATGGAGGAGATTTTCGCCAGGGCGGGAGTGGGAACCGATGAGTTGCCCATCGCCATCGCCATCCGCGGCAAGGATGGCCGGGGCGCCGAAGGCGAAATGATCGCCGGCGACGAGGCCATCTTCGGCCAAGCGCCGGTCCTGGCCGACGTGGTTCTTCCTTACGGAATCTGGCGCATGGCCGCGGTGCCAAGGGGCGGCTGGGGCGCGGTCGGCAAGTCCGAACTCCTGCTCTTGCGGACCATGGGGGCATCGCTGGTCCTGCTGGCGGCGGCGGCGGCCTTCGGCGTCGCCTTCCACCTCTACCGGCACGACCGAACCGCCAATGTCCTGCGCTCCCGGAGCCTGGAACTGGAGCGCTCCAACGCCGATCTGCAGCAATTCGCCTATGTCGCGTCACATGATTTGCAAACGCCGCTCCGCAACATCATCAGCTACACCCAGTTGCTGGAACGGCGCTACAAGGGCCAGCTCGACGCGGATGCCGACGATTTCATCGGCTTTATCGTCGATAGCGGCAAATGGATGACGCGGCTGATCGCCGACCTTCTGGCCTATTCGCGGATATCCAACCAAGCCGCGTCACCGCAGCCGACCCCGGTCCGCGAAGCGGTGGATCTGGCCCTCGCCAACCTCAAACTGGACCTGGACGCCGCCGGGGCGGAAGTCTCCATCGGCGCCCTGCCGGTGGTGATGGCCGAGCAGTCCCACCTCGTCAGCCTGTTCCAGAACCTGCTGGGCAACGCGCTGAAATACCGGGCGGCGGATCGGCGGCTCCGTCTATCGATCTCGGCCGAGCGAGCGGCCGCCGGGCTCTGGCGGTTCACCGTCGCCGACAACGGCATCGGCATCGAGCCGCAATACCACGCCAAAATTTTCGAGATCTTCCAGCGCCTGCATCCGAACGTCGACACCGAAGGTACCGGCATCGGTCTGACCTTGTGCCGCCGCATCGTCCACCGCTTCGGCGGCACCATCTGGTTGGAATCGGTTCCGGGCGAGGGAACGACGTTCCTGTTCACGCTCAAGGACGGCGGCGGCGCGCCCTAATCCGTTTTGACCACCCGGCGCAATTCGTCGAGCAGGGCCTCCTTGTCGAGCGCCCCCTTCCTCAGCACTTTCTCGACGCAGCCGGAAAGGCGGGCGCGGTCTTCCTGGTCGATGTCCTTGGCGGTCAGCACGACGATGGGGATCGATCGCCATTCCTCGTGCTGGCGCAGTGCGACGGCGAATTCGAAACCGTCCATCTCGGGCATCATCAGGTCGAGCAGGATCAGGTCGGGCTTGCGCTCGGCGACGCGATCGAGCGCGATCAAGCCGTTGGCCGCCTCGATCACCGACCAGCCGTCGCGGGCCAGCATGCGGCACAGCATGTCGCGATTGGTGGGATCGTCCTCGACCACCAGGATGTGTTCGAGCGGTCCGGATTCCTTGAAATGGCTCAGCACCTCGGCCAGGCGGTCGCGGTCGATCGGCTTGGTCATGAAATGGTCGGCGCCCAGCGCGTAGCCCAGGGCCTGGTTGTCGACCACCGAAACGATGACCACCGGGATGTGCGCCACCTCGGAATCGGCCTTCAGCGCCGCCAGCACCGACCAGCCGTCCATGCCGGGCATCATCACGTCGAGCGTGATGACCGCCGGCTTCAGGCGGCGCGCCGCCTCGATGCCCTCGGGCCCGTTATCGACCAGATACGAGCGAAAGCCGTTATCGGCCAGGAATCGGCTGAGCAGTTCGCGGGCCATGGCATCGTCGTCGATGACCAGCACCAGCGGATGCGCCGAGACCTCATCGATGCCGTGCGACACCGCCACCACCGGCTGCGGCGGAATCACCGCCTGCGGCAAACGGACGGTGAAGACGGTGCCCTTGCCGAGTTCGCTTTCCACCGTCACGTCACCGCCCATCATGCGGCAGAAGGTGCGGCTGATCGCCAGGCCCAGGCCGGTTCCCCCGAACTTGCGGGTGGTCGAGGCGTCGGCCTGGGTGAAGGATTGGAACAGGCGGCCCAACTGGTCGGGGGTCATGCCGATGCCGGTATCCCGGACCGAGAACACCACCCAATCGGCCTCGCGGCCGACGGACAGCGAAATCGAGCCGTTTTCGGTGAACTTGCTGGCGTTGCTCAACAGGTTGAACAGGGTCTGGCGCACCTTGGTGAGATCGGCGGTCATGGCGCCGATATCCTCGGGACAATCGATCGACAGCCCGTTGGCGTTCTTCTCGACCAGCGGGTGGATGGTCGAGACCACGTCGCCCACCATCTGATGGATGTCGAAGCTTTCGACGAACAGGTCCATCTTGCCGGCTTCGATCTTCGAGATGTCGAGCACGTCGTTGATCATCGCCAGCAGATGCCGACCGGCCGAATGGATCTTGCGCAGATCGGGGATCAGGTCGTCCTGCCCCAGATCCTCCAGTTCCTCCTGAAGCATTTCGCTATAGCCGATGATGGCATTCAGCGGCGTCCGCAATTCGTGACTCATGTTGGCGAGGAAGTTGCTTTTGGCCTGATTGGCCGCCTCGGCCGCCTGCTTGGCGCGGTTGGCCTCGTGCTCGGCCCATTTGCGTTCGGTGATGTCCATCGCCACCGCCAGATGGCCGGAAACGCCACCGTCGCCGCCCCGCAGCGAGGTCACCGACAGGCTGACCGGGAAATGCGTCCCGTCCTTGCGCACATAGGTCCATTCGCGCACGGCGGTGCGGGCCTGGCGGGCGTATTCGGCGAACAGCCGTTCCGGCGCCACCTCCCAACCGAGTTCGGCCGACAGTTCCGCGGCCCTGGCCGCGATTTCCTCGGGCGGATGGAAGTCGAGAAGCCGCAGATTGCCGATCACCTCGTCGCCGGAATAGCCGAGCAACGTTTCGGCACCGCGATTGAACAACACCACGGCGCCGTCGACATCGGTGGCGATGATCGACATTTGCAGCGCCGCGTCCAGCACCGCCTGCCGCTGGGCGTTGGCACTCTGGAAGCGATCGAGCAGCCGTTCCGTCTCCTCGAACTGCTTGACCACCAATTGCGCGGTAATCTCGGAAGCCTCGCGGGCGACGCGGATCTCGCCGCGCAGCACGGCGTTCTCGGCCTGGAGTTCAACGACGCCATCGGTCATGGCCGCACCGCCTCGGCCAGGGCGCGGGCGGCCACCGCCGCCACCGTGCCGCCATCGGCCGGCGGCTGGGCGCCGACCACCAGCATTTCGGCCAGCGGGCCATCGCAGACCTTGGGCGCCAGGTTGAACAGCCAGGGCAACCCGGCGCCATGGCCCCAGGCGCCCCCGGCCAAAGCCGCCACCCGACCGCCATCCAGCACCATCGGCAGGCCGTCGGCACCGAAGCCGTCGATGGCGTCGACGAACACGGCGCGGCCACCGCCTTCGACGAAGCGCAGCAGGTCGAGCCCCTTGAGACCGCCGTCGATCAGTTCAACCCCGGTCGGCAGCGTCGTCGCCGCCAGCAGGTCGTGGACGCGGGCGCCGAGATCGTCCCCGGAATGGTGACGGTTGCCGACGCAGATGATGCGGACGGCGCCCATCGCCTTAGCACTCCAGCCGCGCGCGCCCGACGGTCCGGCCCCTGTGGACCGAATGGACGGTGCAGACCAGGCAGGGATCGAACGAGCGGATGACATGGCCGACCGCGACCGGGTTGTCGGGATCGCCGACCGGCGTGCCGACCAGCGCTTCCTCCCAGGGGCCGCGAACCCCGCCCGAATCGCGGGGCGAGCCGTTCCACACCGACGGCGTGATGATCTGGTAGCGCTCGATCTTGCCGCCCTTGATGGTGACCCAGTGGCCGAGCGCGCCGCGGGTGGCCTGGATCAATCCGGCCCCGGTGCCGTTCTCCAGCGGACCGGGGTCGACGTAGAAGTCGCCGCCGCCGCTGGCGATCAGCTCGGCCAGCCAGACCGCCATGGTCGGCAGCAGCGTCGTCGGCCGGGTCAGCCGCGCCAACTGGCGGGCCAGCAGGTTGGGGCCCTGCTTGTCGATCAGGTCGGCGAACAGCGGATCGCCGCCGATCACCCTTTCGGCGAGGGGGCCGGTTTCGGCCGGAGCGCCGCGATAGCGGGCGGCCTTGGCCCAGGAATATTTCCGCCCCTCGTCCCCCGAGGCGTAGGGGACCGTTTCGCCCTCGAAGGGATGCCGTCCCCCCTCGTAATTGGCCGACCACGACGAGGCGACATGCTCGCCGATCCAGGCGGGGTCGAAATCCTCGGCCTTGCCGTCGAGGACGAAGCCGGCGGGAACCAGACGGCCGTCGCGTCCACGCGCCGTCGTTTGCCGGGGCAGGTCGAGCGAGCCGTAGGACAGGAAATTGCCGGTGCCCCGCCCCAGCCGGTCGAGCCCGGAGTGGCGGCCGAAGCGCAACAGAAAGCCGACTTCGCCGTCGCGGTGGGCGGGCGCTTCCTCCAGCCAGCGATCCAGCGCCGCCAGGCTGTCGACTTGCCGCCACCGCTCGATCGAACAGCCGAGCACGCGGCGCTCGTACCAGTCGCGGTAGACTTCGAGGATGTGGCGGCATTGCAGCAATTCGGCCGCCTGGGGGGCATAGGTGACGCCGCCCGGCACCATGAACGAGCTGTGCGGCCATTGCCCGCCGATCGCCGCGATGATTTCGATGATGCGCTTGGTCTCGCGCACCACGTCCAGCGCCGAGCTGCCGGCCAGCGGCGCGTAACGGCGCCCCGCCTCGGCGAACAGCGGGTGGTCCCAATAGGCCGGATTGGCGAAATCGACCATGAACATCAGCACGCTCTGGCGGACGTCGCTCTGGACGTGCTCGACCATCAAGGCGAGGTTGCGCAGGCGGATGGCGTTGTCGGGCACCTCGACCCCCGCCACCGCGTCGAGCGCCTTGGCGGCGGTCATCAGGTGGGTGGTGCTACAGATGCCGCAAATCCGGGGCGTCACCACCAGCCCGTCGAGCGCCCCCCGGCCCACCAGCAGCCGTTCGAAGCCCCGGAACATGGTGCCCGAGCTCCAGGCATCGACCACCACGCCGTCGTCCACTTCCAGGCGCACCTCGAGGTCGCCCTCGGCCCGGTTGAGCGGAATGTCGAGAATTCTTCTGGTCGCCATCGCCGCCCCTTTCAGATTTCGGTTTCGCGGTCGCGCAGGCGCTGGGGCGCGGCGGCGGCGGCCATGCCCTTGTAGACCATGTAATGGGCGCGATTGACGCCATTCGGCAGGTCGATGGGAATGCCTTCGATATTACGGGTGTCGAAGAACGGGTAGGCCTGTGGGAAGTCGGGCGAGGTGCAGCCGAAGCAGGGCACCCCCGCCCGCGTCTTCGACGAACGCCGGTTCCACAGCAGCTTGTTGCACGGCCCCTGCACCAGCGGCCCGTGACAGCCCATGTGGAAGAACAGGCAGCCCTTCTCGCCGAAGGAATCCTCCTCGACCCGATATTCGTGGTACTCGTTCCGGGTGCAGCCCTGGTGAACCATCATGCCGTACCAGGCCCGCGGCCGGTTGAACCGGTCGAGCGGCAGCGGGCTGCCGGTGGCGAGCGCGGTGAGCGTGCCGCCCAGCACCTCGGGATGGCAGGGGCAACCGGAAACGTTGACCACCGGCAGGCCGGCGCCCGAGCGGAAATCGGCACCGAGAAAGCCGCCCGGCTCACGCCGATGGAATTGCAGTCCGGTGGCCTCGATCTCCGCCCCGGCGCCGAAGCCACCGAACGAGGCGCAGGTGCCCGCCGCCACCACGAACCGGGCGCGATGGGCCAGCGCGGCGACGATGTCCTTCTTGGGGCGCCGTCCCTTGGTGTCGTACATGCCGGTGCCGGACGGACCGCGGATGACGGCGCCTTCGACCACCAGCAGGTCGAGCGGCCGCGTCCCGGCCGCCAGCGCCGCGAACAGCTCGGCCTGTTCGCCCGGCGAGATGTTGGACAGCGATGGGTGGTACAGCAGTTCGACGCCGAGCAGATCGAAAAGCTGCGGCACGTTGGGCGTCTCGGCGTTGAGGAACGACATGGTATCGCCGCCGCAACCGCCGCATTGGAGCCACATCAGCGTCAGGCCCATGGCGTTCCCCTCCCCCGATCCGTCGTCGCGGAAGCGCCCGCCCCAAACCAATGGCGTGATCTCCCCTGGTGACAACGATACTTGCGGTACCTAGGGAGATCAAATACCTTTGTATCGGGGTGAGCTGGAGGATCCGCCGCCGGGGGAAAAGATGTCGCGCATTCTGTTGGTCGAAGACAACGAAATGAACCGCGACATGCTGTCACGCCGACTGGCCCGCAAGGGCTACGAGGTGCTGGTGGCGGTCGATGGCGCCGAGGGCGTCGCCATTGCGGCCAAAGAGCTGCCCGATTTGGTGCTGATGGACATGAGCCTGCCGGTACTCAACGGCTGGGACGCCACCCGCCAACTGAAGGACGACGACCACACCCGCCACATCCCGGTGATCGCGCTGACCGCCCACGCCATGGCCAGCGACCGTGAAAAGGCGCTGGCCGCCGGCTGCGACGATTACGAGACCAAACCGATCGAGCTTCCGCAATTGCTGGAGAAGATCGAAAAGCTCATCCGGCGGGCCTGAGTACGGTGTCCGCCCCCGCGCTCCCGACCGGCCCGGACGCCATTGGCGACCGGGTGCGCGCGATTCTCGGCCCGGCCATCGAACCGATCGCGGCGGCATCCGCCTTGTTGGCGGCCGATCCGGCGGCGGGCGCGGCCGAGGACGAGATCGGCCGGATCGGTGCCGCCGCCCTCCAGCTTCGCCAGATGGTCGCCGAGGCCCGGTTGGGAATCGATGCGGATAACGACGCCGAGGCCGCCTGCTCACGCCTTCGCCACGACCTCCGCACGCCGCTGGTCGCCCTCAAGGGCTATGGCGAATTGTTGCAGGAAATCGCCGGAGAGGACGGGCTCGACGGCATCGTCGGCGCCACCCGGCAATTGCTGGAAGGCGTCGCCGAGGTAATGGTGGCGATCGAGCGCGCCGTGCCCGCCCATTCGCGGGCGCTGGCCGCCGAAAGCGATCCCGAGACCTCGCACCACGCCGCCGTCGCCGGCCGCATCCTGGTCGCCGACGACAGCTTGGCCAACCGCGACATCCTGGTCCAATACCTTAGCCGCGAGGGCCACGAGGTGATGGCCGTCCCCGACGGTCTCAGCGCCATCGAGGCGGTGTTCGATCACCCCTTCGACGTGGTGCTGCTGGACATGATCATGCCGGGGATGAACGGCGACGAGGTGCTGAAGACGATCAAGGCCGAGCCGCGGCTGAAGGCGCTGCCGGTGATCATGATCTCGGCGCTTGACGCCTTCGACAGCATCGTCCGCTGCATCGAGATGGGCGCCGAGGATTACCTGCCCAAACCGTTCAACCGCGTTCTGCTCCGGGCGCGCATCAGCGCCTGCCTGGAAAAAAAACGACTGCGCGAGATCGAGTTGGCCTACCTGTCGGCGATCGAGAAGGAACTGGGCATTGCCCACGGCGTCCAACAATCGATCCTGCCCAAGACATTCCCGCCCCATGTGGCGCTCGCCGGCCACGGCCTGATGGTGCCGGCGCGTGATATCGGCGGCGACTTCTACGATTTCTTCGCGCTCGACAACAACCGGATCGGCCTTGTCGTCGGCGATGTCTCGGGCAAGGGCGTGCCCGCCGCCGTCTATATGGCGATGGTCCGCACCCAGTTGCGGGCGACCGCGCTGTTCGGCTTGTCGCCGGCCCAATGCCTGTACCGGCTGAACGAGGATTTGAGCGCCGAAAACCCCAGCGGCATGTTCGTCTCGCTGTTCTACGGCATTGTCGACTGCGAAAGCGGTACCTTCACCTACGCCAATGGCGGCCACAACTGGCCGATCATCTGCCGCGCCAACGGCGCCACCGAGTGGCTGGCCGGTACCGACGATCTCCTGGTCGGGGTTCTGTACGGCAGCGCCTACCACGATGCCACCCTGCCGCTGGCGCCGGGCGATTCGATCCTGGTCTACACCGACGGGGTGGTCGAGGCGATCGCCCCCTCGGAGGAGGAGTTCGGCCGCCATCGCCTTGAGGCGGTGATAGGCCGTCAGGCGAATTCCCAGCCGGCCGCCCTCGCCGGGGCGGTGCTGGCCGCCGTGCGCACCTTCGAGGCCGGGCAGCCCCCCAGCGACGACCTCACCTGCGTCGCCGTCCGCTATCTTGGCGGTCCCACGAACCATTCGCGCTTCGAGTTGCGGGTCGCCAACACCTTTGCCGAGATTGGCCGTCTGATCGATGCGCTGGAGACGTATTTCCGCCGAGGCGAAATCGATGCCGAGATTGGCCGGCGGCTGACCATCGCCATTGAGGAGGTGGTCTCCAACGTCATCCGCCACGGCCATGATTCGGGCGAACGGGGAGCGCGGGCCATCACCGTGCGGATCACCCCCGACGACAACGCGCTGACGGCCGAAATCATCGACGACGGCGCTCCCTTCGATCCCACCGCCATCTCCGGCGGGCCCCAACACATCGGCCTGCAATTGATCATGTCGATGGTCGACGGGATGGCGTATTCTCGACAGGACGATTGCAATCACCTGCGGATCACCAAGACGTTGAGCTGAGAGGAGGCCCCGAGATGCAGCTCGCCATCGAGAAACAGGGATCCTTCCTGCGCATCATCGTCGGCGGCAGGCTGTCCAGCGCCGTCGCCGACGGCTTCCAGGACGAACTGATGAAAGAGCTCGACGCCAAGCCGACCGTCGTGCTGGTCGACTTCACCCGGCTGACCTTCATCGCCAGCACCGGTTTGCGGGCGCTGATCGTCGCCGCCAAGCGCGGCCAGCTTATCCACCTGTGCGGCCTGAACCCGTCGGTGCAGGAGGTATTCGATGTCAGCGGCCTGCTGCGCCTCTTCGTCGTTCATCCCACCACCGAAGAGGCGATGACGGCGCTGGCCGCCGACCGGGAAGCGGCCGTCGAGGGGTGAGCCCCTACTCCGCCGCCAGATGCCGCGCCTTGCGGCGGCGCTTCCCCACCAGCTTGCGAATGACCACGTAGAACACCGGGGTGAAGACCAGGCCGAAACCGGTCACCCCCAACATGCCGGCGAACACCGCGACGCCCAGGCTTTGGCGCATCTCGGCGCCGGCGCCGGTGCCGACCACCAACGGAAAGACGCCGAGGATGAAGGCCAGCGAGGTCATCAGGATCGGACGCAGGCGCGTGCGGGCGGCGTGAACCGCCGCCTCGACGCGGTCCAAGCCCTCGACTTCGGCCTGGCGGGCGAACTCGACGATCAGGATGGCGTTCTTGGCGGCCAGGCCGATCAGCACGACGAAGCCGATCTGGGCCAGGATGTTGATCGACATGCCGCGGATGACCAGGCCGGTGACCGCCGCCAGCAGGCACATCGGCACAATCAGCACCACCGCCAGCGGCAACGACCAGCTTTCGTACTGGGCGGCCAGCAGCAGGAAGACGAACAGCACCGAGGCGGCGAACACCAACAGGCCGTGATTGCCCGCCAGCACCTCCTGCAACGCCAGTTCGGTCCATTCGAAGCCGAAGCCCTCGGGCAGCCGCTCCGCCGCCAGCTCCCGCATTTTTTCAAGGGCGTAGCCGCTGGAAAAGCCGGGGGCGGCGGCGCCCTGGATTTCGGCGGCCGGGTAGAGGTTGTAGCGCGGCACGCGATAGGCGCCGGTCTCGTAGCGGAACGACGCCACCGAGCCGATCGGCACCATCTGGCCCCGCTCGTTGCGAACCTTGAGGTTGGCGATATCGCGGATGTCGCGGCGGAAATCGCCGTCGGCCTGGGCGGTAACCCGGTAGGTGCGGCCGAGGAAGTTGAATTCGTTGACGAAGGCCGAACCGAGATAGACCTGCAACGCCTCGGAGACCCGGTCGACCGGCACCCCCAGCATCTCGGCCCGCACCCGGTCGATGTCGGCGAAGACGTTCGGCGTCCTGGTGTTGAACAGGGTGTAGACGCCGACCAATCCAGGCACCTTGGCCGCGCCGGCGGCCATGTCGTTGGCCACTTCCTCGAGCGCCTTCTGGCCGCGACCGCCACGGTCCTGGATGATCATCTTGAAGCCGCCGGCGGTGCCGATGCCGCGCACCGGCGGCGGCTGGACGGCGATGATGAAGGCGTCCTGAATGGCGGCCAGCTTACCCATCAGGGTGGCGCGGACCTTGTCGGCGGTCAGCCCCTTGGCCGCCCGTTCCTCGAACGGCGCCAGCGGAGTGAAGGCGGCCGCCGCGTTCGAGGCGTTGGTGAAGCTCGACACGTCGAAGCCGGCGAAGGGCACCACATGGGCGATGCCGGGCGTGCTCATCGCCGCCTCGACCACCTGCTTCAGCACCTTGTCGGTGCGCTCCAGCGAGGAGCCGGGCGGCAACTGGATGACGGTGATCAGGTAGCCCTGGTCCTGTTCGGGGATGAACCCCTTGGGAGTGTTGACGAATTCCAGCGCGGTCAGGCCGTTCAGCCCGGCATAGGCGGCCAGCATCACCGCCGAGACACGGACCAGCCGCCGGGTCAGGCTGCCGTAGCCGCCGGAAAGGCGGTCGAAATTGCGGTTGAAGGCGGCGAAGAACCGCCCCACCGGGCCGGTGCCGTGATCGACCTCGGCATGGGGCTTGAACAGCAGGGCGCAGAGCGCCGGCGACAGGGTCAGCGAGACGATCAGCGAGATCACCGTCGAGGCGGTGATGGTGACGGCGAACTGGCGGAAGAACTGCCCCGAGATGCCGGGAATGAAGGCGGCGGGAATGAACACCGCGCACAAGACCAGCGCGATCGAGATCAGCGCGCCGCCGACCTCGTCCATGGTGACGTGGGCGGCGTTCCGGGGGTCCATGCCCTCGCGGATATTGCGTTCGACGTTCTCGACCACGACGATGGCGTCGTCGACGACGATGCCCACCGCCAGCACCAGACCGAACAGCGACAGGTTGTTGAGTGAATAGCCCATCGCCGCCAGGATGGCGAAGGTGCCGACCAGCGACACCGGAATCGCCACCACCGGGATCACCGAGGCCCGCCAGGTCTGTAGGAACAGGATGACCACCACCACCACCAGGAACACCGCCTCGTAGATGGTGGTGGTCACCTCTTCGACCGACTGGGCGATGAACTGGGTGGGATCGTAGTCGATTTCGTAGGCGACGCCGGCCGGGAAGGACTTGGACAACTCGGCCATCTTGGCGCGGACCCGCTTCGCGGTGTCGAGCGCGTTGGACCCCGGCCGCTGCAACACCACGATCGGCACCGCGCTCTTGGAGTCGAGGTAGCCGTTGACGCTGTAATCGACCGCCCCCAGTTCGACCCGGCCGATGTCCCTGAGGCGGGTGACCCGCCCCTGGGCGTCGGTGCGCACGATGACGTTCTCGAACTGCTCGGGCTCGGTCAGGCGCCCCTGGGTCTGCACGGTGAACTGGAAGGCGCCCTGATTCTTCAGTGGCGGCGCGTCGAGCACTCCGGCGGCGACCTGGGCGTTCTGCGCCTGCAACGCCTTGACCACGTCGCCGGCGGTCATGTTGCGGGCCGCCACCCGATCGGGGTCGAGCCAGACCCGCATGGCGTACTCGCGCGAACCGAAGACGCGGATGTCGCCGACGCCATCCAGGCGAGCCAGCGGATCGACCACCTGGAGGATGGCGTAATTGGACAGGTACAGCTGGTCGCGGGTGCCGTCCGGCGAGATCATGTGGACGACCATCAGCATGTCGGGCGAGTTCTTCGCCACGGTCACGCCGATGCGCTTGACGTCATCGGGCAGGCGGGCCTCGGCGATGGCGACGCGGTTCTGCACCAGCACCTGGGCGGTATCGAGGTTGGTGCCGAGCGAGAAGGTGATGGTCAGGCGGAGGTTGCCGTCGCCGGTCGCCTGACTGCTCATGTAGAGCATGTTCTCGACGCCGTTGATCTGCTGCTCGAGCGGCGTCGCCACCGTGTCCGACACCACCTTGGCCGAGGCGCCGGGATACGACGCCGAAACGATGATGGTCGGCGGCGCGATATCGGGATACTGGGCCACCGCCAGGGCGAAATACGAGATGGCGCCGATAATGGTGATCAGGATCGACACCACCGAGGCGAAAATCGGCCGGTCGATGAAGAAATGGGACAGACGCATTCCCGGCGCTCCTTAACGGCCCTGGGCCGCGGAATCGATCTGACCCGGCTGGGGGGTGACCTTGGCGCCGGGACGCGCCCGCATCAGGCCGTTGATCACCACCTGATCCTCGGCGCCAATGCCCGAGCGCACCACCCGAAGCCCATCGACCAACGGCCCCAGCACCACCGGCTTGGGCGTCACCGTGCCGTCGGCGGCGGCGGTCATCAGCACCTTGCGCGATTGATCGGTGATCACCGCCGCATCGGGGACCAGCAGCGCCTGATAGGGGGCCGATGCCGCCAGGCGGATACGGCCAAAGACACCGGGCGCGATCAGATGGTCGGGATTGTCGAACACCGCGCGGGCGCGGATGGTGCCGGCGCCACGGTCGAGTTGATTGTCGACGAAGTCGAGCCGGCCTTTCCGCGGCCAGCCGGTCTCGTCGGCGAGGCGGACTTCCACCGCCGGCATCTTGCCGCCGGCCAGCGGCCCCCGTTGCAGGCCGAGATAATCGGATTCGCTGAGGTCGAAATTGAAATGGATGGGATCGAGCGAGACGATGGTGGTCAACGGCGCCCCGCCGGCGCCGATCAAATTGCCCACCGACACCTCGTGGGTGCCGACGCGGCCCGAGACCGGCGCCACCACACGGGTGAATTCCAGGTTCAGCTCGGCGTCGCGGACGGCGGCGCGGGCACCATCGACACCGGCCCCGGCGCCACGGGATTCCTGGACGCGCTGATCGACGACGCTTTGCGAGACGAAATCCTTTTCGCGCAATTCACCGGCGCGGCCCAACTGCCGATGGGCGAAGACCTGCGACGAGCCCGCCTGGTCAAGCCGGGCCCGCGCCGCGGCCAGGGCGATCTCGTAGGGGCGCGGATCGATGACGAACAGCAAGTCACCCTTGTTGACCATCTGGCCGTCGGTGAAATGAATCTCGGTGAGGAAGCCGGAAACGCGGGCCCGCACCTCGACATATTCCACCGCCGCGAACTGGCCGGTGTACTCGTTCCAATCCACCACCTCACGCGAGAGCGGCGCGCTCACCGTCACCGGCGGCGCCCCGCCACCGGCGGCCTTGTTGGCCGAATTGCCGCCGAACAGCCAAACCGCCAGCGCGGCGACGACGACCGCGGCCATGGCGGCCAGGACCTTGGGACGGGAGATCGACGGCAGCGGCAAGGGGCACCTCGCGGAGGAAAGATGTACTGAACGGTTCAGTTCTAGTCCGCCATCGCCGCGATGGTCAAGGATGGAGGGGCGCGGCATACGCCTGGGGGTGGATCGGCGGAGGCCATTTATACCTTAGTATTAAATTCCACTTTACCGACGGCGACGACATGTTAGGATGTGACAATTACGGCACAGCTTCACAAGGCGAAATAATGCTAGCCGATAGGCGTACGCGAAAGATCGTCTGGACGGACGAGATGGCGCTTGGCATCGAGGAAATCGACGCCGATCACGCTTCGCTGCTGAAGATCGTCCAGGACATCGACGCGGTGCTGGCCTCGCCCCGGCACCAGGGGGACCTTCATTCCCGCATCGTCCATCTGTTCCGCTTCGCCGACCAGCATTTCAGCCACGAGGACACTTGGATGGACCGGCTGCCGGCCGACAAGTACGCCGACCACATCGAAGCCCATCGCCGGATGCACAACGCCTTCCTCTCCCGCCTCGCAGGCATCTCCAACCGCACCGCCTCGCCCGACGGGTTCCAGGAGCCGACCGGTAGCTTCGAGATCATGCTGACCGACATGGTGCTGGAAATGGTTTCGACCGACCGCCAGATGGTCGAGTGCCTGAGGGCCGAGAACCTGATCTAGGCCGACCGGCCGCCCCCGTTTTCCCGACGAGTCTTTACGCCGCCTTTACGCCGGCCACCAAACCCGCATGGATCGCTTACGCGGTATCGGACGACACTGGGCTCCAAGGTCATACAACCGGAGAGCATCCATGCTCGATATCGTCTTCGTCGTCGCGACGCTGGCGTTCTTCGCCATCGGCGCGTTGTTCGTTCGCGTCTGCGACCGCGTCTGAGGGGGCACAAGCATGTCCATCGACTTCATCCTCGGCGCCATCACCGCGGCGGGCCTTCTGGTCTACCTGGTCTACGCCCTCGTCCGTCCCGAACGCTTCTAGGAGGTTGCCGTGAACGCAGCGGGCATCCTGCAAATCGTCCTGTTCTGTGCCGTTTTGACGGCCGGCGCGATCCCCCTTGGCGCCTACATGGCGCGCGTCTATTCCGGCGAGCGCACCTGGCTCGACCCCATCCTCGGGCCGATCGAGCGCGCCATCTACAAGGTCTGCCTGATCAAGCCCGACCAGGAGCAGCACTGGACCCAGTACGCCTTCGCCAGTCTGGCTTTCAGCGTCGTCGGCCTTTTGGCGATGTACACGGTGATGCGCCTCCAGGCGCTGTTGCCGCTGAACCCGGCCGGCGAAGCGGCGGTCGCTCCCGACCTCGCCTTCAACACCGCGGTCAGCTTCGCCACCAACACCAACTGGCAGAATTACGGCGGTGAAAGCACCATGTCGTACCTGACCCAGATGCTGGGGATGACGGTGCACAACTTCACCTCGGCGGCCACCGGCATGGCCGTGCTGGTGGCGCTGGTCCGCGCCTTCGCGCGGCGCCAGGGCCGCACGCTGGGCAACTTCTACGTCGACGCGGTGCGTTCGATCCTCTACATCCTGCTGCCGCTGTCGATCCTCGTCTGCCTGTTCATGGTCAGCCAGGGGGTGCCGCAGAACTTCGACGCCTACACCGAGGCGACGACGCTGGAGGGCGCCAAGCAGGTGATCGCCCAGGGGCCGGTGGCCTCGCAAATGGCGATCATGCAATTGGGCACCAACGGCGGCGGCTTCTTCAACGCCAACAACGCCCACCCCTTCGAGAACCCGACGGCGCTCAACGACTTCGTCGATCAGGTGCTGCTGATCCTGATCTCGGCCGGGTTGGTGTTCAGTTTCGGCCGCATGGTCGGCGACAACCGCCAGGGCCGCGCCCTGTTCATCGCCATGGGTATCATGCTGATCGTCGGCATCGGCGTGATCTATTGGCAGGAATCGGCGGGCAATCCGCTGATCCAGGCGATGGGCGTCGACCACCACGCCACCGATCTCGCCCCCGGCGGCAACATGGAGGGCAAGGAGGTCCGCTTCGGCATCGCCAATTCGGCGATCTACGCCGCCACCACCACCGCCGCCTCGAACGGCTCGGTGATCGCCATGCACGACAGCTTCATGCCGATCGCCGGCATGGTGCCGATGTTCAACATCATGCTGTCCGAGGTGATCTTCGGCGGCGTCGGCTCGGGCCTGCACGGCATGATCATCTTCGTCATCGTCACCGTGTTCATCGCCGGACTGATGGTGGGGCGCACCCCGGAATATTTGGGCAAGAAGATGGAGGCCAAGGAGGTCAAGCTTTCCGTCCTTTGCATCCTGATCTTCCCGCTGGCCATCCTGGGCTTCGGCGCCGCCGCCATGGTGCTTCCCGCCGGGCTGGCGGGCATGTCGGTGGCCGGACCGCACGGGCTGTCCGAGGTGCTCTACGCCTACACCTCGGCCACCGGCAACAACGGCTCGGCCTTCGGCGGGCTGTCGGGCAACTCGCTGTGGTACAACTCGACGCTCGGCATCGCCATGCTGATCGGCCGCTTCCTGGTGATCGTGCCGACCCTGGCCATCGCCGGCTCGCTGGTGACCAAGAAGATCGTGCCGCCTTCGGCCGGCACCTTCCCCACCCATGGCAGCCTGTTCATCGGCCTGTTGATCGCCGTCATCGTGGTGATCAGCGGCCTTACCTTCTTCCCTGTCCTCGCCCTGGGCCCGATCGTCGAGCAGTTGCTGCTCGCCGCCGGCACCCTGTTCTGAGGGGAAAATCCATGAGCTTGCATCGTCCTCAAGAAGCATCGCTGTTCGATCCGGCGATCGTCACTCCCGCCATCGTCGATTCATTCAGGAAGCTCGACCCGCGGCTGCTGGCCAAGAACCCGGTGATGTTCACCACCGGGGTGGTCGCCGTGCTGTCCACCATCCTGTTTGCCCGCGACTTGGGCGTCGGCGGTCCGTACACCGGAGTGATCGGCCAGATCGCCGCCTGGCTGTGGTTCACCGTGCTGTTCGCCAATTTTGCCGAAGCGGTCGCCGAAGGCCGCGGCAAAGCCCAGGCCGAGAGCCTGCGTAAGACCAAGTCCGAGGCGGTCGCCAAGAAGATCGACGCCATCGACGCCACCGCCTTCAAGACCATCCCCGCCGCCATGCTGCGGGCGGGGGACTTGGTGGCGGTCGAGGCCGGCGACATCATTCCCGGCGACGGCGACGTGGTTTCCGGCATCGCCATGATCGACGAATCGGCGATCACCGGCGAGTCCGCCCCGGTCATCCGCGAATCGGGCGGCGACCGCTCGGCGGTCACCGGCGGCACGCGCGTGGTCTCGGACCGGGTGGTAATCCGCATCACCGCCAATCCCGGCGAGTCGTTCCTCGACCGCATGATCGCCCTGGTCGAGGGCGCCAAGCGCCAGAAGACCCCCAACGAGATCGCGCTGACCATCCTGCTGGTCGGCCTGACCCTGGTGTTCCTGATCGTCTGCGCCACCCTGCCGGCCTTCGCCGCCTATTCCGGCACCGTCATCCCGGTGGTGTTCCTGATCGCGCTGTTGGTGACGCTGATCCCCACCACCATCGGCGGCCTGCTGTCGGCGATCGGCATCGCCGGCATGGACCGACTGGTCCGCTTCAACGTCATCGCCAAGTCGGGCCGCGCCGTCGAGGCGGCGGGCGATATCGACGTGCTGCTGTTGGACAAGACCGGCACCATCACGCTGGGCGCCCGTCAGGCGGCGGAGTTCATCCCGCTGGCCAACGTCAACGAGCGCGACCTGGCCGAGGCCGCCTTCCTGTCGTCGCTGGCCGACGAGACCCCCGAGGGCAAGTCGATCGTGGCGCTGGCCCGCACCCGCTTCGACTTCGCCGAACCGCAGTCCGGCGCGGCGATGAGCTTCATCCCCTTTTCGGCCCACACCCGCATGAGCGGTGTCGACATCCCCGGCCCCAAGGGGACCGTCGAAATTCGCAAGGGCGCCAGCGATTCCATCGCCAAGTACGTCGCCGAACAGCAGGGGCGCACCCCCGGCGGGGTGCCGAAGGACCTGATCGCGGCGGTCGAACGGGTGGCCAAGGCCGGCGGCACACCGCTGGTGGTCGCCAAGGACCAGCGCCTGCTGGGCGTCATCTATCTCAAGGACATCATCAAGCCGGGCATCCGCGAACGCTTCGCCACCTTGCGTCGCATGGGCATCCGTACGGTGATGATCACCGGCGACAACCCGCTGACCGCCGCCGCCATCGCCGCCGAGGCCGGAGTCGACGACTTCCTCGCCGAGGCGACGCCCGAAGCCAAGCTGGCGCTGATCCGCAAGGAGCAGACCGGCGGCCGGCTGGTCGCCATGTGCGGCGACGGGTCCAACGACGCCCCCGCTTTGGCCCAGGCCGACGTCGGCGTCGCCATGAACACCGGCACCCAGGCGGCGCGCGAGGCCGGCAACATGGTCGATCTGGAGAGCGACCCGACCAAGCTGATCGAGATCGTCATGATCGGCAAACAGCTGCTGATGAGCCGCGGCTCGCTCACCACCTTCTCGATCGCCAACGACATCGCCAAGTACTTCGCCATCATCCCGGCGATGTTCATGGCCTCCTACCCGGCGTTGCAATCCTTGAACGTCATGCACCTGGCCAGCCCGCAATCGGCCATCCTGTCGGCGATCATCTTCAACGCGCTGATCATCATCGCGCTGATCCCGCTGGCCTTGAAGGGTGTCACCTACAAGCCGGCCTCGGCCGAGGTGCTGCTGCGCCGCAACCTTCTGATTTACGGCCTCGGCGGCATCGTCGTTCCCTTCGTCGGCATCAAGGCGATCGACCTGATCGTCGCCGCCCTCGGCCTCGCCTGATCCGGAGAGCAGTCATGATCAAGCAACTCGTTCCCTCGTTCATCCTCACCCTGTTGCTCACCCTGCTGCTGGGGCTGGCCTATCCGATGGCGATGACCCGCGTGGCCGGGGCGCTGTTCCCGCGCCAGGCCCACGGCAGCCTGATCGAGAAGGACGGCGCGGTAATCGGTTCGGAACTGATCGCCCAGGGCTTCGCCAAGGCGGAATATTTCCACCCGCGCCCCTCGGCGACCACCGACACCGACCCCAACGATGCCACCAAGACGGTGCCGGCCCCTTACAACGCCGCGAATTCCGGCGCCTCGAACGCGGCGCCGACCTCGAAATCCTACATCGACTCGACCAGCGCGCTGGTCGATCAGATCAAGGCCGAGAACCCCAAGGCGCGCACCGCCTTGCCGGTCGACCTGGTCACCGCCTCGGGCAGCGGCCTCGATCCCGACATCTCGCCGGCCGCCGCCGAATACCAGCTGCAGCGCGTCGCCGAGGCCCGCCACGCTTCCGAAGCCGATATCCGGGCGATGGTGGCCGCCAATACCGAAGGCCGCACCTTCGGCATCCTCGGCGAAACCCGGATCAACGTGCTGAAACTCAATCTGGCGCTGGACCAACGCTGGCCGATGAGGTGAAGTGGGGGTTATGACCGATGACGCCCGCCCCTCCCCCGACGCATTGCTGGCCGAAGCCCAGCGGGAAGCGCGCGGGCGTCTGAAAATCTTCCTGGGCGCCGCTCCCGGCGTGGGCAAGACCTACGCCATGCTGTCGGCCGCCCACGAGCGGGTGCGGGACGGAATCGACGTGGCGGCCGGGGTGGTCGAGACCCACGGCCGCCGCGAGACCGAAGCGCTGCTTGCCGGCATCGAAGTGCTGCCGTACCGCCAAGTCGAATATCGCGGCCACGACTTCCGCGAAATGGATTTGGACGCCCTGCTGGCGCGTCGGCCCAAGCTGGCGCTGGTCGACGAGTTGGCCCACACCAACGTCCCCGGTTCGCGCCACGTCAAGCGCTGGCAGGACGTCGAGGATCTGCGCGCCGCCGGCATCGACGTTTACGCCACGCTGAACATTCAGCACCTTGAAAGCCTCAACGACGTCGTCGAGCGCATTTCCGGCGTCAAGGTGCGCGAGACCCTGCCCGATTCGGTGCTGGCCCGCGCCGACGAGATCGAACTGATCGACCTGCCCCCCGACGAACTGATCAAGCGTCTGCACGAGGGCAAGGTCTACGTTCCCGAACAGGCGCGCCGCGCCATCAACCACTTCTTCTCGCCGGGCAACCTGACGGCGTTGCGCGAAATGGCGTTGCGCCACGCCGCCGAGCGGGTCGACGCCCAGATGGTCGACTACATGCGGGCCCATGCCATCCAGGGACCATGGCCGACGCGCGAGCGCATCGTCGTCTGCATCGACGAACGAGTCGATGCCGACCGCCTGGTGCGGGTGACCAAGCGCGCCGCCGAGCGCCGCGGCGCCTCCTGGGTGGCGGTCACCGTCGAGACCTCGACCAGCCACACCCTGTCCGAGGCGGAAAAGGACCGCATCGCCGGCGCCCTGCGCCTGGCTGAACAATTGGGCGGCGAGACGACGCTGCTGCAGGGCGACGACGTGGTGGCGACGGTGCTGACCTTCGCCGCCGAACGCAACGCCACCCAGATCGTCGTCGGCCGCGCCCGCGCCCGCCGTTGGCGATGGGGACGCTCGGTAACCGAACGGCTGATCGCCGAAGCCGGCGACTTCAATGTTCTGGTCATCGGCGGCAGGGACGAAGGGGTTCCGGCCCAGCCCCACCGCCCCCAGCGCCCCCCGATTCCCACCGATTGGCTGGGCTACACCTTTGCCGTGCTGGCCACCGCGGCCGCCACCGGATTGGGGTTCGTCATCGATCTGTGGCTACCGGTCGCCAACATCTCGGTGGCCTATCTGATGGCGGTGATGGTGGTGGCCATCCGCTTCGGCCTGCGCCCGGCCATCCTGACCTCGATCGGCGGCTTCCTCGCCTTCAACTTCTTCTTCACCGAGCCGCGCTGGAGCTTCGCGATCTCGGACACCCAGAACATCCTGACCATCGTCTTCTTCCTGATCGCCGCCGTGATCGTCTCCAACATGGCCAGCCGCCTGCGAACCCAGGTCCAATCGACCCGCGAGAGCGCCCGACGCACCGGCAACCTCTACGATTTCGGCCGCAAGATCACCGCCGCCGCGACCCAGGACGACGTGCTGTGGGCGGTGGTCCACCACGTCGCCGCCACCTTGACCGCCAAATCGCTGGTTCTGCTGCCGGGCGAACAAGGGCTGGCCATCGCCGCCGGCTATCCGCCCGAAGACACGCTGGACGACAAATCCGCCGCCGCCGCCGACTGGGCCTGGAGTCACGGCAAGTTGGCCGGGCGCGGCTCGGCCACCCTGCCCGCCTCGCTATGGCTGTTCCTGCCGTTGAAGACGGCCCGGGGTTCGGTCGGCGTCCTGGGTGTGCAGATGCTGGAAGACGCCGACCTGCCCAGCCCCGAACAGACCCGCCTATTGGAGACGCTGGCCGACCAGGCGGCCATCGCCATCGAGCGCACCACCCTGGTCGCCGACATCGAGACGGCGCGGGTCGCCACCGAGCGCGAGCGGCTGCGCTCGGCCTTGCTGTCATCGCTGTCCCACGACCTGAGAACCCCCCTGGTGTCGATCATGGGCGCCGCCTCCAGTCTGATCGGCTTTGACGAAAAGCTGGATGCCGCCAGCCGGCGCGAACTGGCCCAGACCATCGAGGACGAGGCGGAAAGGCTCAACCGCTTCGTCCAGAACCTGCTCGACATGACCAGGCTGGGCGCCGGGGCGCTAAAGCCGAAGGCCGACTGGACCGATCTCAACGACGTCGTCGGCGCCGCCGTCGAGCGGGCGCGGCGGCTGTCGCGCGGCCACGACATTCGCATCGACATCGACCCGCGCCTGCCGCTGTTGTGCATCGATTCGGTGCTGATCGAGCAGGTGTTCTTCAACCTTCTCGACAATTCCTGCAAATACGCCCCCGCCGGCACCGCGGTGAAGGTGTGGGCGCGGGCGACGCCCGAGCACATCGCCATCGAGGTTGCCGACCAGGGACCGGGCATCCCGATCGAGGACCGCGACAAGGTCTTCGACATGTTCTACCGGGTCAACCTGGCCGACACCCAGACCGCCGGCACCGGGCTGGGACTGGCCATCTGCCGCGGCATCGTCGAGGCCCATGGCGGCACCATCCGCGCCGAGCCCGGGCTCCACGGCGCCGGAACCTGCATCGTCATCCATCTGCCGCTGCCGCCCGAGATGACGGTGGGTGGGCTGGAGCTGGGCGGGGAGGAAGCATGAGCCGCCGCATCCTGGTGGTCGACGACGAACCGCAGATTCGCAAATTCCTGCGCATCTCGCTGGGCGCCAACGGCTACGAGGTGAGCGAGGCGGAAAACGCCGCCGAGGGACTGGAGCTGGTGCGGAGCGCGCCCCCCGACCTGTTGATCCTCGACCTCGGTCTGCCCGACATGGACGGCCAGGAGGTGATCTCCGCCGTGCGGCGGCAATCGGACCTGCCGATCATCGTGCTGTCGGTGCGGGCCCAGGAATTCGACAAGGTCGAGGCGCTGGACCGCGGCGCCAACGATTATGTGGTCAAGCCCTTCGGCGTCGCCGAACTGATCGCCCGCGTCCGTGCCGTGCTGCGCCCGCGTACCGCCAAGGACGCCGACGTGGTCGAAACCGGGGCGCTACGCATCGACCTGGAACGGCGCGTCGTCACCAAGGCCGGCGAAGAGGTCCGCCTGTCGCGAAAGGAATGGGAATTGCTGGCCTTCCTCGCCGCCCGCCCCGACCATGTGCTGACCCACAAGCAGATCCTGAAGGAGGTCTGGGGCCCCGCCCATGTCGAGGACACCGCCTATCTGCGGGTCTACGTCAACCAATTGCGCCAGAAGCTGGAGGCCGACCCGGCCCAGCCGTCCATCCTGGTCACCGATCCCGGCGTGGGCTATCGGCTGAAACGGGGGGACTGACCCGCCCGTCTCACTCCTTTTCCACCACCGGACGGCAGGTGGCGAGCATCCGGTCGCGGGTGATCTTGCCGTCGATGGCCAGGACCGCGAACTTGGCCTCGGCGGCGGCGGTGAATTCGGCCAGGCTGACCTGGAAGTCGAGGTTGGCGTCCGCCGACATCACGGGGTCGTCGGCATCCGTCGGCATCGACAACGCCTTCTCCCCCCGCCCGCGACGCTGGCCCTCGGTCTTTCCGGCGTCGAGGTAGGGCAGCCGATAGGCGGTCACCTCGTCGGCGGTGACGAAGCCGTCGCCGTCCAAATCCATCCGGCGGAACTGCGCCAGCGCGTCGGCCAGGAATTCCTCGTGATCGAGGACGCCGTCATGATTGCCATCGGCGCGGTCGAACCATTGACCCGTCGCCTCGGCGCATTTCGGCCGCCCCAGTTTGCCGCCGTTCAACGGCTCGCCGTTGGGGCTGAACAGCAGGATGTTGGCGTTGAGATCGGGCCGGCCGCCGCCGCCCGACAGCGACGGCATCGGCAAGCCCGAGAGCGGCGTCTGGACCGGCCCGCAGGCGACAAGCGCGAGAGCGGCGGTGATCGGAATGATCGAAAAGCGCATGGCGTTGTCCTAATAGGGCCGTATCTGGCTAGCCGATTTCCATCACGTCGACCGAGACATCGACCCGGTGATCGCCGCCGCCCAGCACCACGCCCTTGATCGGGCTGACATCGTCGTAGTCGCGGCCCCAAGCGACGACGATATGGTCCTCGCCGGCGGTGCAGTTGTTGGTGGGATCGATGTCCAACCACCCCCAGCCGGGAACGAACACCGCCAGCCAGGCGTGCGAGGCGTCGGCACCGACCAGTTTTTCCTTGCCCGGCGGCGGCATGGTGCGGATGTAGCCGCTGACATAGCGGGCGGCCAGCCCCATGGCGCGGACGCAGGCGATGCCGACATGGGCGAAATCCTGGCAGACGCCCCGGCGGGCGTCGAAGACCTCGGCCAACGGCGTGCCGACCATGGTGGCCACCGGATCGAAGGCGAAATCGGCATGGATGCGGCGCGACAGATCCTGCACCGCCTCGATCAGCGGCCGCCCCGCCGTGAAGCTGGGCTCGGCGTATTCGGTCGCCTTGCCGGTCAGCGGCACCTGGGTCGAGGGAAACAGGAAATCGAGCGCCGATTCCATCTCGGCGCCGCTGCCTTCGGCCAAGCCGTCGCGCACCTGTTCCCAGGGCGGCCCGCCGGATTGCGGCAAGAGCAGGGCCGGCGCCGTCTCGACCACGAAGCCGGCCTCGACCTCCAGGGTGTCGTGGGCTTCCTGGATGGTGAAGAAGGTGGTCGGATTGCCGAAATAATCGAGCCGCTCGTCGCGCAGCACCTCGGGCGCCGGTGAAATCGTCAGGGTGGCCGAATGGTGCCGCTGGCCCGGCCAGTCGCGCGGTCGCAGATGGGCGGCGTGGTGCGACAGCACCACCGGCTCGCTGTAGTGGTAGGTGGTCAGGTGGCGGACCCGGAAGATCACTGCAGCAGCTCCATCGGATGCAGCGGCAGATGCCACTTGGCGTGGACGAAGTACTCGCGCGAGATCACCTCGGACAGCTCCCACAGCCGCGAGCGGAAGGTTTCGAGCAGCGCGTCGGCGTCCGGGAAGCCTTCGCCGGCATAGGCCGTGGCCAGCACCGGTATGTCGGCGGTCCGCACGATGCCGCACAGCACCGTCATCAGCCGCTGTTCCTGCCGTAGGAAGCCGGTCTCGCCGGCGGCCAGCGCCAGGCGGTCCATGTGGGCGTCGAGCGCCGCCAGTTGGAAGCCCAGCGAGCGCGGATTGTTTTCGTCGCATAGCAAGAGGTCGAGCACGCCGGCCAGCCGCGGCGCCGCCAAATAGCGCGAGCGATAGGTCATGACGCTGTCCCAGATGTCGAGCAGCAATTCCATCGGCACGCCGTCCTCGTCCTCGGCGCCGCCCAGCGCCCCCGCCAGGGTCTCGATGACGTTGACGGCGCGCTCGATGCGGCGCCCGGTGTCCATGAACAGCCACAGCGGCCCACGGGTCATGTTTTCCATCGACAGGCCGCTGACCGCCTCCAGGATCATCACCAGGGTGTTGAGCTGGCCGGGAACATTGTCGCGGCTGTATTCGGCCGCCAGCCGTCCGGTCTCGGTCCGCAGGCGCTGCAACGCCCGCCAGGTGTCGACCGACAAGCGATCGCGCATGTTGGCGCCCACCCGGGTCAGCCGTTCCACCGTGTCGGCCAAGCCGCCGCCGGTGGCGGCGACGTGGTGGCGGACCAGAAGGCCGGGCAGCTCCGCCGGCTCGGGCTTGATCTTGCCCTTCGCCATATCCTCGGGCAGCGGCAGCCCCAGGCGGGCCATGGTCGCCAGAATTTCCCGGGCGCGCTCGGGGTCGCCCTGGTCGAGCGCCTCCTCCATGCGGCCAAGGGCGGCGCGCAACAGGCGGGTGACCGACTCGGCGCGCTCCAGATAACGCCCCAACCAGAACATGTTGTCAGCGACGCGACTGGGCAGGTCGCGGCTGCCGCGAACCAGCTTGACCGGAGCGACCGGCGGACGGATCGATTCCGCCGAGCGCGGCGTCGGCGGCGACAATACCCAGATGTCCTTGCTGCCGCCGCCGCCGGTCTGCAAGCGCGCGGTCATCAGGTCCTTTTCGCTGGAGACGCGGCCGAGGCCGCCCGACATCACCTGCCAGCCCTTGTCGGAAGCCACGGCGAAGACGCGGATGACCAGATGCTGGGCCTCCATGCGGCCATCGCCCCACACCGGGGTGGTCGACATGCCGCCGACCTCCTGCGCCACCCAGTCCCAGGGCCGACGGCGGATCGCCCGTTCCAGTTCGTGGCGTTCGAATTCGCCGAGGCCGGCGCCGAGCACCGACCGTTCGCGGTTGAGGAAGGCCGGCCGCACCACCAAGCCGTCCAAATTGTCGAGGACATGGCGGCGCTCGGCCTCCTGGCCGCACCACCAGGTGGCGACCGAGGCCATCAACAGGTCCTCGCCCATCAGGTGGCGGGCGATCTTGGGCAGGAAGGCCATCAACGAGCGGCCCTCCAGCAAGCCCGAGCCGAGCGCGTTGACCACCGCGACGTTGCCGGCCCGCACCGCCTGCACCAGCCCGGCGACGCCCAGGGTCGAATCGCCCCTCAGTTCCAGCGGATCGCACCAGATGCCGTTGGTGCGGCGCCAGATGACGTCCACTTGCTGCAATCCGGTCAAGGTCTTCAGGTAGACGCTGCCGTCGCGCACCGTCAGGTCCTCGCCCTGGACCAGGGTGATGCCCAAATGGCGGGCGAGGAAGGCGTGTTCGAAATAGGTCTCGTTGTAGGGGCCGGGGGTCAGCAGCACCACGCGGGGCTCGTCGGTGCGCCGGGGCGACAGTGCCTGGAGCGAGCGCCGCAGGGTCTCGAAGAACGGCCCCAGCCGCTCGACCGAAACGGCGCGGAAGGGTTCGGGCAACACGCGGCTGACAATGGTGCGATTTTCCAGCGCGTAACCGGCGCCGGCCGGCACCTCGGTGCGGTCGGACAGCACCCGCCAGCGGCCGTCGAGTCCGCGCACCAGATCGGCGGCGTAGATGTGCAGGTAATGGCCGCCGGGCGGGGCCCAACCGTGGCAGGGCCGCAGGAAGGCGGGATTGGCATGCAGCAGCGGCGCCGGGATCAAGCCCCGCGCGATCAGCGTGCGGCGGCCGTACAGGTCGGCGGCAACCGCGTCGAGCAGGCTGGCGCGCTGGGCGACGGCGGCGCTGATGGTGCTCCACTCGTTGGCCGGCAAGATCAGCGGCAGCGGGTCCAATTGCCACGGCCGGTCGCGGCCGGCGGGATCGCCATAGGCGTTGTAGGTGACGCCGTTGTCGCGCAGCAGCGTCTGGCCCTGCTCC
>Ga0265327_10000458_pt1 | contig 73095 bp, 65 predicted proteins | sample 41621metaG_FD_202089 | JGI IMG/M metagenome (GOLD analysis project Ga0265327, IMG submission 202089) | Rhizosphere microbial communities from Carex aquatilis grown in University of Washington, Seatle, WA, United States - 4-16-21 metaG | ecosystem: Host-associated > Plants > Roots > Rhizosphere...
AGGCTTCATTCGACACTGGGTACATCAGCCCAATGCAGTTCGAGAAAAACTGGTTTGCGGCACAATTGAAAGTTGCCGCATAATGCATTCGTTAAGAGATACGTAATTTAGGGGCAAGGTCACTATTTACTATTGATAAAACCGATGTTCTGCACGTGATCGTTGATGAAGGTAATTTCCGTGGTTTTGTAAGTCCGTTTACCGTCATAAGTAACCAGGTTATTGTAGTACCACATTTCAATATTAACCGGCTTTGAACTGTCGGCTTTACCCACGCCAGAAACCACCGTGTCGGCATTGGATGGTTTGACCGATTGTTCCTTCTTCACCGGCGCGCCTAGTACATCGATCACCTGCTTGCGGGATTTTCCGCTAAACATTCCCAGGAACGTCTGCTCGTCATAGACCTTGGCTTTGCCTTTGCCATCCGCGCTGGCAGCAGTACTAAATGACAGGCCGAATGCCAGCAGCACGGCCAGGCTGGCGGAAATCAATTGGTTGAATCGCATCTTGGTCCCTTATATATGTAAACGAAAAAACTGCGCCATTATCGCATTTATGGAACCGGCTTGCAGTCGCCCGTAAAGTCGAGCCGCAAGCCATCGTAAGCCACATGTACGTTGGCCGGTAATTGCGCGGAAAGTTCCGCGTATTCCATTTCATGCGTCATGTGGATAAGGTAGGTGTTGGCTGCCTTGATTCGCCCCGCATATTCCAGGCTTTGCTCCAGATTGATGTGGGTATGGTGCGGCTGGTAGCGCAGGCAATCCAGCAGCAACACCTCCAGCCCTTGCAGCAGTAGCAGGGATTGCTGGGGGATTGCCGAAACGTCGGTGAGATAGGCAAAGTCGCCGATGCGGTAGCCATAAACCACGGAACGGCCATGCCGGGCCGGGATCGGGGTCACCGTTACTCCGCATATCGTAGTCGGCTGTTCCAGCACATTCACGGTAAGTACTGGTAAATCCCAATAATCACGGCTCGGTTTCCGCAGAGCGTAGCCAAAACGGGCAGCAATGGTAGCCATGTGTTCCGCATGACCGTATAACGGAATCTGCTTGCGCTGTAGCTGGCAAAAGCTGCGCAAGTCGTCAATGCCGTGTAGGTGGTCGGCATGGGTATGGGTGTACAGCACGGCATCCACGCGCCGCAAACTCTCTCTGAGTGCCTGCTGGCGCAGGTCGGGGCCGGTGTCGATCAGGATCACCTCCCCGCCTGGCGCAGTAACCGTCACTGAGCAGCGGCTACGCGCGTTGCGTGGATCGGGCGAGGTACAGGTTTTACAGTCGCAGCCAATCACCGGCGTGCCAGCGCTGGAACCGACGCCCAGCAAGATCAGTTGCATGGCCGCGCCTGCTTGAACAATTCAAAGAAGTTGCGAGTAGTAGTTTCGGCTACCACTTCCGCCGAGATTCCACGCAACGTGGCGATTTCTTCTGCCACATACTTCACATAGGCCGGCTGGTTGGTCTTGCCGCGGTATGGTACCGGCGCCAGGTAAGGCGAATCGGTCTCCACCAGCATGCGTGCCAGCGGGATGCTGCGTGCAACTTCTTTCAGCGCAACCGCATTTTTGAAGGTCAGGATGCCGGAAAAGGAAATGTAAAAACCCAACGCCATCGCGGCTTGCGCCACCTCCAGGCTTTCGGTAAAGCAGTGCATGACGCCGCCGATACGCTCCGCGCCCTCCTCGCGCATGATGCGCAGGGTATCTGCCGCCGCGCTGCGGGTATGGATAATCAGCGGCCTCTGTGTGGCGATAGCGGCGCGGATATGGGTGCGAAAACGCTCGCGCTGCCATTCCAGATCGCCTTGCAAACGGTAGTAGTCCAAGCCGGTTTCGCCGATCGCCACCACTCGGGGATGGGCCGCTAGGCTGGCCAGTTCTTCCACACTCACCGCGGCCTCGCCTTCATAATCGGGATGGATACCCACCGAGGCATATACGTTGTCATGCTGCTCCGCGATGGCAAGCACGGCAGGGAACTCTTTCAGAGTGACGCCGACGCACAAGGCATGCCCCACGCCGTGGCTGCGCATGGCAGCCAGCACCGCCGGCAGGTCGCGGGCCAGATCAGGGAAGTTAAGGTGGCAATGGGAATCAACCAGCATGGCGGTTCATGTTTTTGCGGGAAAAAGTTGGGTGTATTGGAGCATCAGCCCCTCCAGCTGCAACTCCGCATTGAGCGGATGCTGCGCCAGCCGGCGCGCCTCGTCCAACTTGCGCTGAAAATCCAGTAGCCTGGCGGTGTCCGTGCTAGCAGCAAGCTGCAGCAACGAGTTGGACGGTTCAGCTTGGTAACGGTTCCGCCCTGTTAATTGCTGGGAAAATAGGTCGTAAACCCATTTCTGCAGCATATCCACCGCCTCGGCAACCCCGGCACGCACGCACAACGCACCTGCCGCAAAGGGATCCATGCGCCCTCCCTGCCCCAACAGCCGCTGCAACTCGGCCTGGCGCCGCGCAGCCTCATCATCTAGCTGCAGCGCCAGCAAGGGCGCGCCACCGGTACTGGCCAAGCGCATGGCTGCATTGCCGACACCTTGGGCAGTCAACCACGCTTCCGCTTCCTGACGCGGCGGCAGCGGCATGTCCAGCTTGCTGCAACGGCTGCGGATGGTCGGCAGCAGGCGCTGCGGCTGGTGGCTGACCAGCAGGAACAATACGCTAGGTGGAGGCTCTTCCAGCATTTTCAGCAGGGCGTTGGCAGAAGCTTGGTTCAAGGCCTCGGCCGGGTGCAGTAAAACAATGTGCAGCCCGGAGCGATGGCTGGACAAGCCGAGGAACTCGGCCAGTTCACGTACCTGGTCTACGGCAATCTGAGTTTTTTTGGCTGTCTTGCTAGCCGCGCCCTCCTCCTCCGCGCCGCTGTCGCCTTCTTCCGGTTGCAACAGCCGGAAGTCCGGGTGGTTGGCCTGCGCGAACCAGCCACAACTCTGGCAGCTGCCGCAGGCGAGTTGGCCGGGCGCCGACTGCTCGCACAGTAAGGACTGCGCCAGCAAGGTAGCAAAATCCAGCTTACCGATCCCGGCGCGGCCTTGCAGCAACAAGGCATGCGGCATGCGCTGCCGCGAGGCCATCAACCTGCTGAACAACGCCTGATGCCACGGATATAATTTCATCATAATGATATGGTTGAAATTATTTCTTCAAGTTCTTGTTGAATCTCATTCAGCGGCTTACCGGAATCAATGACACGGAATCTTGCCGGGAACTGCGCCGCGCGTTTGAGATAAGACTGGCGGATACGCTCGAAAAAATCCGCCTGTTCGCGCTCGAAACGATCCAGGTCGCGTGCGCCGGCCAGCCGTTGCTGGCTCACCGCCACCGGCACGTCGAATAACAAGGTCAAATTCGGCTGGAAATCCTGCTGCACCCAACGCTCCAACTGGCCAACTTTATCCTCTGCCAGCCCGCGTCCGCCACTCTGGTAGGCGAAACTGGCGTCGGTAAAACGATCGGACAACACATAAGCACCGCGCGCCAGCGCCGGCAGGATGACCTGCTCCAGATGCTCACGTCGCGCGGCGAACATGAGCAGGGTTTCTGTTTCCGGGTGCATGGGATGGTGTAGCAGCAGTTCGCGTAGTTTCTCCCCCAGCGGCGTGCCACCAGGCTCGCGCGTCACTAGCACCTCCTTGCCGCGTGCGCGCAGCAAGCCGGCAATGGTCGGGATGTGAGTGCTCTTGCCGGCACCATCCACGCCTTCCAAGGTGATGAATTTGCCAGTCATCAATCCCATTTCCTTAATTGATAGCGCGCCACCGCGTTATTGTGCTCATTTAGGTTGCTAGAGAAAAAATGGCTGCCATCACCGCGGGAGACGAAATATAGCGCGTGGCTTTGCGCCGGGTGCAGGGACGCTTCGATGGACGCCAAGCCGGGCATGGCAATCGGGGTCGGCGGCAGGCCATTGCGGGTATAAGTGTTGTAAACGGTGTCCGCTAACAAGTCGCGCTTGCGCAAATTGCCGTCAAACGCCTCACCCAGGCCATAAATCACGGTCGGGTCGGTCTGCAGACGCATGCCGATCTTGAGGCGATTGAGGAATACGCTCGCGATCAGCGGCCGTTCGTCGCTGCGCCCGGTTTCCTTTTCGATGATGGATGCCATGATCAGCGCCTGGTAGGGCGTAGCATAGGGCAAGCCGGCATCCCTGCCCTGCCAGGCAGTATCCAGTTTTTGCTGCATGGTGTGGTAGGCGCGCTTGAGAATGTCGAGGTCGCTCATGCCACTGCTGAAATAGTAGCTGTCGGGAAAAAACAGGCCTTCCGGCATGGTTTCAATGGCGCCGATACGTTCCATGATCTGCGCATCGGTCAGCGGCATACTCATGTGGCGGACAGCTTCGTTCGCATTCAACGTCTCGCGCATTTGACGGAAGTTCCAGCCTTCGATGAAGGTAATGCTGCTTTGCACCGTATTACCGTCGGTAATTAGCTGGAACAAGCCAAAACCGGTAATGCCTTGTTCCAGCAGGTAGTTGCCGGCCTTGATTTGCTCCGCCTGGCCCATGCCGCGCACCAGCAGCATAAAGCTCCATGGTTCACTCAGCACGTTCTCAGCCACCAGTTGCTGCGCAATGCCGTGCAGGCTACTGCCATGCTTAAGCACCAGGTCGTAAGGCGTTTGCGGCAGTTGCAACGGCTGTGTGGCAAAGCGATACATCCAGCCAACCAGCAGCAGCGTGGCAAGCAGGCTAATCAGTAATAATTTACGCAGCAGACGCATCATCTATTCGCAGCATGTCTCTTAATTGGCTGGCGAGCGCGCCGGCCGGCCAGGTTTTCCCGGCCAGGCTGCGCACTTGCCAGGCACCAAACAGGCTGTTGCAAATCATCACTTCGTCCGCCGTCAGCAGGCTGTCCAGCTCGACAGGGCAAATCTTGGCCGCAAGCCCGAGCGCAGGAGCCAGTTGCAGGATACGCTGGCGCGTCACCCCGACGACGCCGCACTGGGACAGGTCGGGCGTCATCAAGGTATCGCCCTGGCGCAGGAAAACATTGCTCATAGTACATTCGATAACGTGGCCGGAAGTATCCAGCAGCAGGCCGTCGGCAAATTGGGCATCCACCCACTCCATACGCGCCAGCACGTTTTCCAGCCGGTTGAGATGCTTGATCCCGGCCAGCCGTGGCTGCTGCGCCAAGCGCATCTGGCACAGGTGCAGGGCAACGCCATGGGAAAAATTGGATTCCGGCCAGGACGGCAGTGCGGATTTAAGCAGCACCCGGTTGGGTTGCGCCAGCGGTGGCACCGCGTAGCCGCGCAGGCCATCGCCACGGGTAATGACAATCTTGATGGCCGCGTTTTCGTCATCACGGCATAAATAGGCAATCTCGCTCAACAGCAATTCAGCCGGTGGGCAGATAATTCCCAGCGCATTGCAGTCGTTGCTCAAGCAGCGATAGTGGATTGCCCAGCAATGTGGGTGGCTTTGGTAAACAGGAAAGGTACGAAAAACGCCATCACCGTAGGCAAAGCCACGGTCAAAAGGCGTCAGGCCATCGCGCCGGCCATTAATCAGGAATTGGTTGTGCATGAGGCTGCCATCCTAGCGCATAGGCGCCCCGCCGAAAATCTTAAATTTTGCGAAACACCAAGGTACCGTTGGTGCCGCCAAAGCCGAAGGAATTGGAAATGGCAACGTCAATCTTCATATTGCGCGCCTCGTTAGGTACGTAATCCAGGTCGCATTGCGGATCCTGGTTGAAGATGTTGATGGTGGGCGGCGCGACTTGGTCACGCACCGCCAGCACCGAGAACACCGCCTCGATGCCGCCCGCCGCGCCCAAAAGATGGCCGGTCATGGACTTGGTGGAACTCATGGCGATTTTTCTGGCACGGTCACCAAAAAATCTCTTGGCGGCCTGGGTTTCCGCCACGTCGCCAGCCGGCGTGGAAGTACCATGGGCGTTGACATAATCCACCTCATCGGCATTGATGCCGGCGTTGCGCAGGGCATTACGCATGCAGCGTGCAGCCCCCTCTCCGCTCTCGCTTGGCGCTGTCATGTGATAAGCGTCGGCGCTCATGCCGAAGCCGGCGACTTCACAGTAAATCCTGGCGCCGCGCTTCTTGGCATGCTCGTATTCTTCCAGCACCAGCACCCCGGCGCCTTCGCCGATGACGAAACCGTCGCGATCCACGTCCCATGGCCGGCTGGCGGTAGCCGGGTCGTCATTGCGGGTGGAAAGCGCGCGCGCGGCGGCAAACCCCCCTACTCCCAGCTCGGTAATCGCCGCTTCCGCCCCACCTGCCACCATCACATCGGCATCACCGTACTCGATCAGGCGCGCGGCATCGCCGATAGCATGGGTGGCGGTGGTGCAAGCGGTAACGATGGCGATGTTGGGACCCTTGAAACCGTACAGGATCGACAGGTTGCCGGAGATCATGTTAATGATGGTACCGGGAATGAAGAACGGCGAGATCTTGCGCGGGCCGGATTCCTGGTAAACCTTGTCGGTATCCTCGATTAGTTGCAGGCCACCGATGCCGGAACCGATGCTGACGCCAATGCGCTCGGCATTTTCCTCGGTGGCCTCGATCCCGGCATCCCGCACTGCCTCAATCCCTGCCGCCAAACCGTACTGAATAAAGGTATCCATGCGGCGTGCGTCCTTGGCGGGCAGATACTGGCTGACATCGAAACCCTTCACCTCGCCGGCGACCTGCGAGGCAAAAGCACTCGGATCGAACTTGGTGATGCGGGTGATGCCGGATTTGCCGGCGATGATGTCGGCCCAGGCATTTGCCACACCGATACCTACCGGCGAGACTATCCCTAAGCCGGTAACAACTACCCTACGTTTGGACAAGGAGACTCCAGGAAATGGCAGTGGTGAAATTACTTCAGGTGGGCGTTGACGTAGTCAATCGCTTGCTGGACGGTGGTGATCTTCTCGGCATCTTCGTCCGGGATTTCGCAATCAAACTCTTCTTCCAGAGCCATCACCAGCTCTACGGTGTCAAGAGAATCGGCACCCAGATCATCCACGAAAGAAGATTCGTTCTTGACGTCGGCTTCATTGGCGCCCAGTTGCTCGGTAACAATCTTTTTAACGCGCGCTTCGATATCAGACATTTGGTTCCCCTTAAAAGTAAGTACAGCAGATAAGTACAGCAACAAACCCGGGCTATTTTAGCAAAAGTCCCGGAGAATTCAAAAAAGCATTACGCCATGTACATCCCGCCATTAACATGTAGCGTCTCGCCAGTGACGTAACCAGCGCGGGACGAGGCCAGAAAAGCCACGGCAGCAGCAATATCCTCGGTCTGCCCCAGGCGGCCCAGCGGGATGTGCTGCAACAGCTTGGCGCGCTGCTCTTCCGGCAAGTCGCGTGTCATATCGGTGTCAATAAAGCCCGGCGCCACACAGTTGACGGTAATGCCGCGGCTACCGACTTCCTGCGCCAGCGACTTGGTGAAGCCAGCCATGCCGGCCTTGGCGGCGGCGTAATTGGTTTGTCCGGCGTTGCCCATGTGGCCAACCACCGAGGAAATGCTGATGATACGGCCGTAGCGTGCTTTCATCATGGGGCGTAGTACGGCCTGCGACAGACGGAACACCGACTTGAGGTTGGTGGACAGCACGGCGTCCCAGTCGTCCTCGCCCATGCGCATCAGCAGGGTGTCGCGGGTGATGCCGGCGTTGTTGACCAGAATGGAAATGACGCCGAATTTTTCTGATATTTCCCTGAGCACGGACTCGACTTGTGCCGCGTCATTGACATCCAGTGCCATGCCAGCGCCGTTGATGCCGGCCTGTTGCAATGCCTGCCCAATCTGCTCCGCGCCGTTGGTACTGGTCGCGGTGCCGATCACGGTAGCGCCCTGCTTGCCCAATTCCTGGGCGATGGCGGCGCCGATGCCGCGGCTAGCGCCGGTGACCAGCGCAATTTGTCCTTCTAGCATACTCATCTCCTCAATTCAGTTGAGTCTTGGCCTCGGCCAAAGCGTCGTTGCCCACCAGTGCCACGCACGGCATGTCCGCCACAATACGCTTGTTGAGGCCCGCCAGCACCTTGCCGGGGCCGCATTCGGCAGCCTGGGTAACGCCCTGTGCCGCCATCGCCTGCACCGTTTCCACCCAGCGTACCGGGCTGTAAAGCTGGCGCACCAAGGCGTCCTTGATTTGCACGGCATCACTGTACGCGACAACGTCGGCATTATGCAGCACTGGCACTTGCGGCGCCGATACCGTGACATTCTCCAGGTAGGCACGCAGTTTGTCCGCTGCCGGCTGCATCAAGGCGCAGTGCGACGGCACGCTCACCGGCAGGATCAGTGCGCGCTTGGCGCCCTTGGCCTTGGCCGCGTCCATGCCACGCTCCACAGCTGCCTTGTTGCCGGCGATGACTACCTGCCCCGGTGAATTGAAATTAACAGGTTCCAGCACTTCGCCCTGCGCGGCTTCGGCGCAAACGACGCGCACTGCGTCATCGTCCAGTCCGAGGATGGCCGCCATCGCACCCACGCCTTCCGCCACCGCACTTTGCATCACCTCGGCACGATAGCGCACCAGTGGCAAGGCGGCAGAAAAATCCAGCGCCCCGGTCGCAACCAAGGCAGTGTACTCACCCAGGCTGTGGCCGGCCATTATCGCCGGCTGGGTGCCGCCCGCCTGCTGCCAGGCGCGCCAGGTGGCGATACCGGCGGTCAGCATCAAGGGCTGGGTGTTCGCAGTCTGGTTCAGTTCCTCGTTAGGCTCCGTGGCCATACGCCACAAATCCTGACCCAGCACGGCGGAAGCCTGTTCAAAGGTTTCGCGGATCACAGCCAGATCGCCGAAACCCTGCATCATACCGACCGACTGGGAACCCTGCCCCGGGAAAAGAAAAGCAAATTTCATCGTTGCAGTCCTAATACTTGAGTAATACCGAGCCCCAGGTAAACCCGCCGCCGAAGGCCTCCATCAGGAGAGTCTCGCCGCGCTTGATGCGGCCGTCGCGTACCGCCACATCCAGCGCCAGCGGGATCGACGCCGCCGAGGTGTTGCCATGCTCACCCACGGTGACCACCACTTGCTCCATGCTCATACCCAGTTTTTTGGCCGTGGCCTGGATGATACGGATATTGGCCTGGTGTGGCACCAGCCAGTCCACATGCGCTTTTTCCATGCCATTGGCGCCCAAGGTCTCGTCCACAATGGCATCCAGCGTGTTGACCGCCATCTTGAATACGGCGTTGCCTTCCATCTGGATGGTAGGCTTGCTGTCTTTTTTCGACAGGCCGTTGGGTACGTGCAACAGGTCTTTGTAGCGGCCATCGGCGTGCAAATGGCTGGAAATGATACCCGGCTCATCGCTGACACTGAGGATAACAGCGCCGGCACCATCACCCCACAGAATGCAGTTGCTGCGATCCGTCCAGTCGGTAATGCGCGACATGGTTTCTGCGCCCACCACCAGCGCGCACTTGGCCGCGCCACTTCTGATGAATTGGTCGGCAGTAGTCAATGCGTAGACAAAACCGCTGCACACCGCTTGCACATCAAATGCCGGGCAACCAGCAATGGCGAGCTTGTGTTGCAACAAACAGGCGGTGCTGGGGAAAATACGGTCGGGCGTGGTGGTGGCGACAATGATAAGGTCAATGTCCTGCGCCGTAATGCCGGCCGCCTCGATGGCGCGCCGTGCCGCCTGCTCGGCCAGGTCACTGCTGGATTGATCATCCGCGGCAATATGGCGCTGCCGGATGCCGGTGCGGGCGAATATCCATTCGTCGGTGGTATCCACCATGCGTTCCAGCTCGGCGTTGGTCAGGATTTTTTGCGGCAAATAGCTGCCGGTACCTGCAATACGTGAAAAAGTCATGCAGGGGTTTCTTCCGTTATACTGTTTTGGATATGCTCGATCTCGAGTTGCTCGCTGATCCTGCGTAATACCCCGCTGCGGGCTTCTTCCACGGCGGTTTCAATGGCATGCAGGAAGCCGAAACTGTCGGCACCACCATGGCTCTTGACCACGATACCACGCAAACCAAGCAGGCTGGCACCGTTGTAGCGGCGCGGGTCAAGACGGCGCTTGAACGCCTTCAGCACTGGCATCGCCACCAGTGCAGCCAGCTTGGTCAACGGATTGCGCTGGAATTCAAGCGTCAGGAAGCGGCCCATCATTTGCGCCAAACCTTCCGAAGTTTTAAGCGCCACATTGCCGACAAAGCCGTCGCACACCACCAGATCAACCGTGCCCTTGTAGATGTCGTTACCTTCGACATTGCCGTAAAAATTAAGATGGCTGGCACGCAGCAATTCGCCAGCCTGTTTGACCACCTCATTGCCCTTGATGTCTTCGGAACCGATATTAAGTAGACCGACGGTCGGACGTTCCTTGTGCTCGACACAGGATACCAGCATGGCGCCCATGATGGCGAATTGCAGCAGGTGCTCCGCCGTGCAGTCGGCATTGGCACCCAAGTCCAGCACATAGGTCTGCCCTTGCTGGCTGGGTAGAGTGGAAGCGATAGCGGGACGGTCTATGCCAGGCAGGGTTTTTAGCACGAAGCGGGCGGTGGCCATCAGCGCACCGGTATTGCCGGCGCTGACGCAGGCATGGGCTTCGCCATGTTTGACCAAGTTGATCGCCACGCGCATGGAAGAATCTTTCTTATTCTTCAGCGCGCTTTGTGGCGACTCGTCCATGGTCACCACTTCACTGGCATGATGGATGCGCAGGCGCGGCCCGGTGCTGGCGCCGTGGGCACGCAATTCCGCCTCGATGGCGTCGGTCAAGCCAACCAGCACAATGTTGACTTCATTGTCCTGCTTCAGCACATCCAACGCGGCAGGCACAGTGACATGGGGGCCGTGATCGCCCCCCATAGCGTCAATAGCGAGGGTAATATCCATAAACAAAGCGCCGTCTCCGGGAAAGAGACGGCGCGTCTGTTTTCAGCGAGTAAGCTTACTCGCCTTTGGCAGGCATTACCTTGCGGCCACGGTAGTAGCCGTTGGGGCTGACGTGATGACGCAGATGCACTTCGCCAGTGGTCGGCTCAACCGCCAGCGGCGGGTTGGTCAGAAAATCATGCGCGCGATGCATACCGCGCTTGGACGGCGACTTCTTGTTTTGCTGAACAGCCATTTCTCAACTCCTAGCTAAAATTAAAACTTCAGTTCTTACCTAATTTGAGCCCCTGCAACAGCTTGAAGGGGCTTTCTTTTTGTTCGTGCGCCACAGAAAGGTTAACGGCGCAATCCTCGACTTCATGTGTGGGTGCCAGCGGCAACCCCAGCAGCACTTCATCTTCAACCAGCGACTCGACGCACAAGTGCGGATCAGCTACCAGAGTGTCCACTTCATCCTGCTCGTCTTCCGGCGCCGGCATCATGTCTTCGCTGGCAACAAGAACAAACCAGGTAATAACATCAAGCGGCCATTCAACCGCTCCCAGACAACGCTGGCAGACCAGATTCAGTTTGCCTTGCACCTGCAGTTCAAGCTGCGGTTTGCCTTGCTGGTCAATGCCGCCATTTAGCGTATATCGCAGCTCCCCGTCACGGTCATGCAGCGTATCCGCCAGCCGCCCCAGATCGAAAGGCGTGATTCTACCATGAATTTGCAGGGATTTCTCCGCAAACTCAAGGCTGTTGATGACGGTCTGTTTACTCATGAGGCGCGCATGGTACAATTTGACGGTTTTTGTGTCAAAGAATTGGGCCTGATTCGTGATCAAGAAAATCCTCGTTGCCAATCGCGGTGAAATTGCCGTCCGTATCGTGCGCGCATGCTCGGAAATGGGCATCAAGTCGGTCGCCATTTATACGGACGCTGATCGCCATGCGCTGCATGTCAAGAAGGCGGACGAGGCCTATAACATTGGTTCCGATCCGGTGGTGGGCTACCTCAACGCGCACAACATCGTCAATTTGGCCGTAGCCTCCGGCTGCGACGCGCTGCATCCAGGCTATGGATTCCTGTCGGAAAACCCGGAACTAGCGGAAGTCTGCGCGCGCCGCGACATCAAGTTCATCGGACCAAATTCGGATGTTATCCGCCAAATGGGCGACAAGATCCAGGCGCGCAACGCCATGATAGGTGCCGGCATCCCGTGCGTGCCAGGCAGTGACGGCAACCTGGAAAATGTCGAGGAAGCGGCCGAACTGGCGCGCGAAATCGGCTATCCGATCATGCTCAAGGCCACCAACGGCGGCGGCGGGCGCGGTATCCGCCGCTGCAACAACGAAAAAGAACTGCTCGCCAATTTCGAGCGCGTCATTTCCGAAGCCAGCAAAGCCTTCGGCAAGCCCGAGGTATTCCTGGAAAAGTGCGTAGTCAATCCGCGCCATATCGAGGTGCAGGTGCTGGCCGACAGCCACGGCAATGTCATCCATTTATACGAGCGCGATTGTTCCATCCAGCGCCGCAACCAGAAACTGATCGAAATCGCCCCTTCCCCACAGCTGAGCCAAGCGCAGCGCGACTATATTGGCACGTTAGGCGTCAAGGCGGCCAAGGCGGTGGGCTACGAGAATGCCGGCACGGTGGAATTCCTGCTCGACCAGGACAACAATTTCTATTTCATGGAAATGAACACTCGCCTGCAAGTCGAGCATACGGTGACGGAAACCATCACCGGTATCGATATCGTGCAGGAGCAGATTCGCATCGCCGACGGCTTGGAACTACAATATGCCCAGGATGACGTCAAATTTCGTGGCTATGCCATGGAGTTCCGCATCAATGCTGAAGACCCGAAAAACGGCTTCCTGCCCAGCTTTGGCAAGATTACCCGTTACTATGCGCCGGGTGGCCCCGGTGTGCGTATAGACGCGGCCATGTATAGCGGCTACGTCATCCCACCCTATTATGACTCCATGTGCGCCAAGCTCACGGTCTGGGCACTCACCTGGGATGGTGTGATCGAGCGTGGCCGCCGCGCGCTGGATGACATGGTAGTGTATGGCGTCAAGACCACCATGCCGTATTATCAGGAAATCCTGAAACATCCGGATTTCCGGGCGGCGGACTTCGACACCAGTTTCGTGGAATCGCATCCCGAGCTGATCAATTACGCCACCGAGTTCCCCCCGGAACTGATCGCAGCCGCAATCTCCGCAGCCATTGCTGCACATGAAGGCATTTAAACTTAACGTCGAAGATTAAGAATATGGCAAAAATACATGTTTCAGAACTAGTTTTGCGCGATGGCCACCAGTCGATTATCGCTACGCGCATGCGCACCGAGGAGATGCTGCCGATCTGCGCCAAGCTCGATGCCATTGGTTTCTGGTCACTGGAAGCTTGGGGTGGCGCCACTTTTGACTCTTGTGTGCGGTTTCTGAAAGAAGACCCGTGGGAGCGCCTGCGCAAACTGCGCAAGGCGTTGCCCAACAGCCGCATCCAGATGCTGCTACGCGGCCAAAACCTGCTCGGCTACCGCCATTACTCGGACGACGTGGTACGCGCTTTCGCGCAAAAGTCTGCCGACAATGGCGTGGACGTGTTCCGCATCTTCGACGCTATGAACGACATGCGCAACCTTCGCGTTTCGGTGGAAGCGGTAAAAAAGGTCGGCAAGCACGCCGAAGGCGCCATCAGCTACACCACCAGTCCGGTGCACGACATTGCCCACTTCGTCGGCCTGGCCAAGGACATGGCGGCCATGGGCTGCGACACCATCGCCATCAAGGACATGGCCGGCCTGCTCACCCCTTCCAGTACCAGCGAACTGGTGGAGGCGTTACGCGCGGCGGTGAGCTTGCCCATCCATTTGCACAGCCACGCCACTTCCGGCCTGTCGGCGATGAGCCTGCTCAAGGGCGTGGAAGCCGGTGCCACCATCCTCGACACTTGCAACTCCTCTTTCGGCGAAGGTGCTAGCCACTCTTCCACCGAAAGCATCGTCGCCGCGCTGCAAGGCACGGAATACGATACCGGCCTCAGCCTTCCCGCATTGCAGGAAATCACCGCCTATTTCCGCGAGGTGCGCAAGAAATACTGGCAATACGAAAGCGACTTTACCGGCGTGGATACACGCGTACTGGTGAATCAAGTGCCGGGCGGCATGATCTCCAACCTGTCCAACCAGCTCAAGGAACAAGGCGCACTGGACAAGATGGATGCCGTGCTGGCCGAAATCCCGCGCGTGCGCGAAGACCTCGGCTTCCCACCGCTGGTGACGCCCACTTCACAGATCGTCGGCACCCAGTCGGTGCTCAACGTGCTGACCGGCGCACGCTACAAATCGGTCACCACCGAAGTCAAGAATTACCTACTGGGCCACTACGGCAAGGCGCCGGGAACCGTCAACGACGAAGTCAAGCGCATGGCCGTCGGCAACGCCGAAGTCATCACCTGCCGCCCGGCCGACCTGCTGGAAGACGAAATGGCCAACCTGCGCGTGCAGTCGGAAACTCTGGCGCAAAGCGAGGAAGACGTGCTGACTTATGCCATGTTCCCTGACCTGGCGCAGACTTTCCTGCAGGAACGCAACGCCGGCAGCCTCAAGGCCGAACCGCTGCTGCCCAAGGAAGCAGCCACGCCCTCCTCCGCGCGCTACGCGCCGAGCGAGTTCAAGATTACGCTGCACGGCGAAACCTTCCACATCAAGCTCACCGGCAGCGGCCATGCAGGCGAGGAGCAGCGTCCGTTCTACGTTTCGGTGGACGGTGTATCCGAGGAAGTCATTGTCGAGACCCTGAGCGAAATCGAGGTGTCCGGCGGCAGCAACGGCGGCAGCAAGAAGAAGGTTGCCGCCACGGCCGGTAACGCCAGCCGTCCACGCCCGACCCACGAAGGCTGCGTCACCACTGCCATGCCCGGCACCATCGTTGACGTCAAGGTCAAGGCTGGCGACACGGTCAGCGCCGGTGATGGCGTGCTGGTGATCGAAGCCATGAAAATGGAAAATGAGATCCAGGCGCCGGTAGGCGGTATTGTGGTTGGTGTGCACGTCAAGAAAGGCGACAGCGTGACACCGGACGAAACCTTGGTCGAAATTCAGTAACCCTACTTGACCCAAGGCCGGCGCAAGCCGGCCTTTTATTTTATGCAAACTCTCATTCTTGGCTCCTCCTCGATCTACCGGCGCGAACTACTGGAACGCCTGCAACTGCCGTTCACGGTGGTCTCACCCGATGTGGACGAAACCCCACTGCCGGAGGAGCGCCCAGAGCAAACCGCGTTGCGCCTAGCCCAGGCAAAAGCCCGCAAGATCGCACTGACGCACCCCGACGCCCTCATCATCGGCTGTGACCAGGTCGCCACGCTGGACGGCCAGCAACTCGGTAAACCACTCACCCACGACAACGCCGTGCGCCAACTGCAACTGATGCGCGGCCGCAGCGTCACTTTTCACAGCGCCTTGTGCCTGTACAATCCCACTTCCAACTGCATGCAGGCCGAGATCGAATCTTACGAAGTCTGCTTTCGGCACCTCAGCGACCAACAAATCGAACATTATCTGCGCAAGGAACAGCCCTACCACTGCGCCGGCAGCGCCAAGTCCGAAGGACTGGGCATCGCCCTGATCGAATGGATGCGCGGCGACGATCCCAACGCGCTGATCGGCCTGCCGCTAATCCTGCTGATTACCATGCTGCAAAATGAAGGCGTGTCGGTCATCTAGGCACTCCCTCGGTTAATTGTGTAGCATGGCGGTGAAATAACAACCTCAAGCCACCATGCCGCTCTCCTGGAACGAAATCAAATCCCGCGCCACCATCTTTTCCAAGACCTGGGCGGATGCCGGCAATGAAGACAGCCAGGCCAAGCCCTTCCTGATTGACTTTTTTGAAGTGTTCGGCATCACCGACAAACGCGTCGCCAGCTTTGAGCACGCGGTGAAAAAGCACGGTGGCGGGCGCGGCTACGGCGACCTGTTCTGGCCCGGCATCCTGCTGGTGGAGATGAAATCGCGCGGCAAAAGCTTGGAGCGTGCCTACGACCAGGCCATGGATTACTTCCCCGGCCTCGCCGAGCGCGACCTGCCGCGCTATGTGCTGGTATGCGATTTCGCCCGCTTCCGGCTATACGACCTCACCACCGGCCAGTCCAGCGAAATCGTGCTGAAGGAGCTCTACCAGCACGCCAAGCAATTCGGCTTCATCGCCGGCTACCAAACCCAGATCATCAAGCCGCAAGATCCCATCAACATCCGCGCCGCCGAGCGCATGGGCAAGCTGCACGACCAGCTCAAGGCCATAGGCTACGTGGGACGCCCGCTGGAACTTTACCTGGTACGGCTGCTGTTCTGCCTATTTGCCGAAGACACCGGCATTTTCGACAAACGCCTGTTGCAGGACTACATCGAAAACCGCACCCATGAAGACGGCAGCGACCTCGCCCACCACCTCGGCACCTTGTGCCATGTGCTCAACACGCCGCCCGAACGCCGCCTGACCAACCTGGATGAAGACCTCGCCGCCTTCCCCTACGTCAACGGCAAGCTGTTCGAGGAAATGCTGCCCCCCGCCAGCTTCGACGCCACCATGCGCAACGCCCTGCTCGACTTGTGCGCGCTGGACTGGAGCCTGATCTCTCCCGCCATTTTCGGCAGCCTGTTCCAGAGCATCATGGACGACAGCGCCCGCCGCAACCTGGGCGCGCACTACACCAGCGAGGAAAACATCCTCAAGCTCATCAAGCCGCTATTCCTCGATGCGTTATGGGCAGAGTTCGAGAAGGCCAAAACCAGCAAAAACCGCCTGTTCGAGTTCCATAAAAAGCTGCGCGGCCTGACCTTTTTTGACCCCGCCTGCGGCTGCGGCAACTTCCTCGTCATCACCTACCGCGAGCTGCGCCTGCTGGAACTCGAAGTGCTGCGCGCCAGCCGCGCAAGTGGCCAGCAGGTGCTGGACGTGCAGCAATTGATTAACGTCGACGTGGACCAGTTCTATGGCATCGAAATCGAGGAATTCCCCGCCCAGATCGCCCAGGTCGCGCTGTGGCTCACCGACCACCAGATGAACATGCGCGTGTCGGAAGAATTCGGCAGCTACTACGCCCGCATCCCCCTCAAAGCCACGCCGCACATCGTACACGGCAACGCATTGCAAATTGAGTGGGGCGAAATAGGGGGGCGCGATTTCGACTATATCCTCGGGAATCCGCCTTTCGTTGGTGCCAAGTTCATGGATGATGCCCAGCGTGAGGATGCACGCTCAGTTTTTACTGGTATCGAAAACGGAGGTTTACTGGATTTTGTCGCTTGCTGGTACATCAAGGCAATACGTTATATCTGTGGAGCATACCGTGGAAATGCTGCTTTTCTTCATCCAGATATGCAAGCCAAGCTCCGAGGAGGTTTAGCGACAGAGCTTGATTGGCATATGTGGAATATGCAGCAAGGCCCGGGACGTAAGAAAAACACCCGTTGTGCATTCGTTTCTACCAACAGCATCACCCAAGGCGAGCAGGTCGGCGCATTGTGGGGCTGGATGCTGGCGCAAGGCGTACACATCCATTTCGCCCATCGCACCTTTAGCTGGAACAACGAAGCGCGTGGCAAGGCCGCCGTGCATTGCGTCATCATCGGCTTCGGCTTGCAGGACGTGGCGGACAAGACGATTTTTGAATACGCCGACATCAAGGGCGAGGCGCACGCCATCAAGGCGGGCAACATCAATCCTTATCTGGTGGATGCGCCCGACGTGGTGCTGCCGCGCCGCTCGCGGGCCGATTTGCAATGTGCCGGAAATCGGCATTGGTAACAAACCAATTGATGGCGGCCATTATCTGTTTACCCCACAGGAAAAAACCGAGTTTTTGCTCAAGGAACCTGCCGCCGCGCCCTACTTCCGCCCCTGGATAGGCGCGGACGAATTCATCAACGGCTACGAGCGCTGGTGCCTGTGGCTGGGTGATTGCCCACCAGAGCAACTACGTGCCATGCCGGAAGCGATGAAGCGGGTGCAGGAGGTGCGCGATGTGCGGCTGGCCAGCAACAGTCCGCCCACGCAAAAACTGGCCGAAACGCCAACGCGGTTTCATGTGGAAAATATGCCTACCACGCCTTATCTGGTGCTGCCTGAAGTTTCGTCTGAACGCCGTTTATTTATCCCTTTTGGCTATGAGCAACCTGAAACGCTCGCCAGCAATCTGGTGAAAATTGCCAGCAATGCCACGCTCTACCATTTCGGCATCCTCACCTCCACCATGCACAACGCCTGGGTGCGCTCGGTCTGCGGACGTCTGGAAAGCCGCTATCGTTACTCCGCCAGTATCGTCTACAACAACTTCCCCTGGCCTGAAATCCCCTCATCCCCAGCCCTTCCCTCGCTTGCGAGGGAAGGGAGCAAAAGCCCCTCGCCCGCAGGCGGGAGAGGGGGTGGGGAGAGGGAAAAGATTGGCATGAAGGAAAAAATCGAAGCCGCCGCCCAAGCCGTGCTGGACGCCCGCACCGCCCACCCCGGCGCCACGCTGGCCGACCTTTACGACCCGCTCACCATGCCACCCAACCTTCTCCGCGCGCACCAGGCGCTGGACAAGGCGGTGGATGCCGCCTACGGCTACAAGGGCGCGGCCACGGACGCCGCGCGCGTGGCTTTCCTGTTCGAGCGCTACCAGCAGCTCACCAGCCTGCTACCCGCCACCGAATCGCCCAAGCGCCGCGCAAGCAGGAAGAAAAGCTGATGTCCGCCGCCCTCGCCGCTGTCATGCTGCTGACGCGGCGCATGGACTGGTATCGCATGAACCAGCCAGCACCTGGCCACACTATTTAACCCTCAATCCGCCTCCGGGTCGTTGAATAGATGTCACGCGATCCGGGGCGGCCTGTATTCCAGCAGGCAGCTTCCGGTTAACATACACAAAAAGGAGAATGCCATGCATCCATCGATCCGTCTGACCACCCTGTTGTTGCTCGCCAGTTCATCCATTATTTCGGTTGCCGATGAGCTGCGCAGCACCCTGCAAGACCAGCAGAGCGTTGCCGTTACCATCTACAACGAAAACCTGGCGTTGGTGAAAGACCAGCGCAAAATTCAACTGGGTAGCGGTCAGACTTCGCTGGCTTACCGCGACGTAAGCGCACAAATCCGGCCGGAAACCGCGCTGCTGCGTAGCATTACCAGCCCCGGCAAGTTGTCGGTGATCGAGCAGAATTTCGACTTCGACTTGCTCACGCCGGAAAAGCTGCTGGAAAAATACGTCGGCAAAACCGTCGGCGTGATCCGTACCAATCCCGCCACCGGCACCGAAACCAACGAGCAGGCGCAGGTGCTGTCGGCCAACAATGGCGTGGTGCTGAAAATCGGCGACCGCATCGAAACCGGCGTGCCGGGCCGCATCGTCTACCCTGACGTGCCTGCCAACCTGCGCGACCGGCCGACACTGATGATGTCGCTCAACAACGGCGGCGCGGCGCAACAGGAGGTGGAACTGTCCTACCTCACCGGCGGCTTGAGCTGGAAGGCTGACTACGTGGCCGAACTCAATGCAACCGACGACAAGCTCGACCTGTCCGGCTGGGTGACGCTGACCAATACCAGCGGCACCAGCTACCGCAACGCCAAACTGCAACTGGTGGCGGGCGACGTCAACCTGGTACGCGACGGAATGCAGCCGGTGCGCGCCATGGCGAAGATGCAAGCCACCGCGGTCGCGGAAGCGCCGCGCATGGCGGAAGAATCGCTGCTGGAATACCACCTCTACACCCTGGACCGCCCCACCACCATCGCCGAAAGCCAGAGCAAGCAGGTCGCGCTACTGTCGGCCGCCAACGTGCCGGTGACCAAGCAGTTGCTGCTGCGTGGCGCCGATTATTACTATCAGTCCAGCTACGGCGATCTCGGCCAGAAGCTGAAAATCGGTACCTTCGTCGAGTTCGACAACAAGGAAAGCGCGCATCTCGGCCTGCCGCTGCCCAAGGGCATCATCCGCGTTTACAAAAAGGACGGCGCCGGTAACGCCCAGTTTGTTGGTGAAGACGGCATAGACCACACCCCCAAGAACGAGAAAGTACGCCTCAAACTGGGCGAGGCCTTCGACGTCACGGCGGACAAGAAGCAGACCGACTTCAAGCGGCTGCCCAACCCGGCCAAGGGCAACGCGCTGTTCGAAAGCGCTTATGACATTGTGCTGAAGAACGCCAAGAAGGAAGCGGTGACGGTGACCGTACAGGAGCCGATCCCAGCCGACTGGAAAATGCTGAAGGAGAACTACCCGCACGAAAAGCTCGCCAGCAACACCGCCGTGTGGAAGATCACTGTCCCGGCCGAAGGTAGTGCTACCCTGAGCTACCGCGTGCAGGTGAAGTATTGAGCCACGGCACGCTCTACCTGATCCCGGTCACATTGGGCGACGACGCCATTGCCAAGGCGTTGCCGCCGGACGTGGTGGCAACCGCCCAGCGATTGGACACCTTTGTGGTGGAAAATGAAAAAACCGCGCGCCGTTTCTTGGGGGCAATCAAAACCGCCAAGCCGGTACGCGAGCTGACCCTGCTTACCCTCAACGAGCACACCTCCGATCAGGAATTGCCCGCCCTGCTGGCGCCGTTGCTGGCCGGCCAGGATATCGGCCTGATGTCCGAGGCCGGCTGCCCCGGCGTGGCCGACCCCGGCGCGCAGTTGGTGGCGCTGGCCCACCGCCACAACATCCGCGTAGTGCCGCTGGTCGGCCCCTCCTCCATCCTGCTGGCGCTGATGGCCTCGGGGCTGGATGGCCAGCGCTTCACCTTCCTCGGCTATTTGCCCAGCGACAAGACGGAGCGGGTAAAGAAAATCCGGGAGATCGAACAGGAATCGCGCAAGCGCCACGAAACGCAGATTTTTATCGAAACACCCTATCGCAACGACCGCCTGCTGGAAGACCTGCTCGCCACCTGCCAGCCGCACACCCGGCTGTGCGTGGCTTGTAACCTGACCCTGGAAACGGAACGCATCATCAGCAACCCCGTCCAGGACTGGAAAAAATCCCCCCTGCCCGACCTGCACAAGCAACCCACGATTTTCCTCTTGCTGGCTTAAAGCCAGTAAAATGCGCGCCCATGATCCTGTTACGCAACCTTTCCTATGGCCGCAGCGGCGGCCTGCTGGTGGAAGACGCCAGCCTGCAACTGCATCCGGGCTGGAAAATCGGCCTGGTCGGCGCCAACGGCTGCGGTAAGTCCTCCTTCTTCGCCCTGCTGCGTGGCGAGCTACACCAGGAAGCCGGCGACCTCGAATTGCCGGCCAGTTGGACGGTGGCGCATGTTGGCCAGGAAACGCCCGCCCTGCCCGATGCCGCGCTGGATTTCGTGCTGGATGGCGACGAGGAATTGCGCCAGATCGAGCGCGACCTCGTTGCGGCCGAAGCTGCCCACGATGGCGAACGCATCGCTTTGCTGCACGCGCGCTACGCCGAGATCGATGGCTACGCCGCCAGGGCGCGTGCGGCGGAACTGCTGGCCGGGCTGGGCTTTGCCAACGGCGATTTTGCCCGGCCAGTAGCCGAGTTCTCCGGCGGCTGGCGGGTAAGGCTCAATCTCGGCCGCGCGCTGATGTGCCGCTCCGACCTGCTGCTGCTGGACGAGCCGACCAATCACCTGGATTTGGACGCCGTGCTATGGTTGGAAGGCTGGCTCAAGCGCTACCCCGGCACGCTGCTGCTGATTTCCCATGACCGCGACTTCCTCGATGCCGTGGCCGACCACGTGCTGCACTTCGAGCAGAACCGGCTCAAGCCCTACACCGGCAACTACAGTACCTTCGAACGCAGCCGCGCCGAGCAACTGGCGCTGCAGCAGGCCATGCACGAGAAACAGCAGCGCGAAATCGCCCACCTGCACAGCTACATCGAACGCTTCCGCGCCAAGGCCACCAAGGCGCGCCAGGCGCAAAGCCGCATCAAGGCACTGGCGCGCATGGAAGAAGTAACGGCAGCGCACGTCGATACGCCCTTCACCTTTGCCTTCCGCGAGCCGCAGGCCATGCCCGACACCCTGCTCGAACTGCGCGACGCCGTGGCTGGCTACGGTGACAACCCTGTGCTATCTGAAACCAGCCTGATGATACGCCCCGGCAATCGCATCGCTCTGCTGGGACGAAATGGCGCGGGTAAATCTACATTAATCAAGTTATTGGCTGGTGTTATTAATCCTTTGTCTGGAACACGGCGCGAAGGCAAAGGCCTGCAAATCGGCTACTTCGCCCAGCATCAGGTGGAAGCCCTACGCCCGGACGAATCACCGCTGCAACACATGGTGCGGCTCGACCCCAAGACCCGCGAACAGGAGTTGCGTGACTTCCTCGGCAGCTTCGACTTCCGTGGCGACATGGCCGCCACCCCCTGCGGCCCCTTCTCCGGCGGCGAGAAGTCGCGCCTGGCGCTGGCACTGTTGATCTGGCAACGGCCGAATTTATTGCTACTGGACGAACCCACCAACCACCTCGACCTGGAAATGCGCGAAGCGCTGACTCTGGCGTTGCAGGAAACCGATGCCGCCGTAGTGCTGGTGTCGCATGACCGCCATTTGCTGCGCACCACTGCCGACAGCCTCTATCTGGTCGATGCCGGCAAGCTGACGCTGTTTGAAGGCGACCTCGACGACTACGCCGCCTGGCTGGCCGAGCAGCGCAACGCCGTCAGCGCCCCCAGCCCGGACAGGAACGCCCGCAAGGAGGCCCGCGCCGCCAGCGAAAAAGCGCGCCAGGATCTGCTGGCCAAACGCCGCCCCTTAATTAAAGAAGCCGAAAATCTGGAAAAACTACTCCCCGGCTGGCAGCAGGAAAAAGACCTGCTCGACACCCGCCTCGGCGACCCGGCGCTCTACACCAGCCCCGACCGCACCCTGCTGGAAAGTCTGCTCAAACGGCAGGCGCAACTGGCCGGGGAGATCGAAACGGCGGAATTAAGGTGGCTGGAGATACAGGAATTACTGGAAAGGGTGTAGATAGCGCTTGGGCAACAACCTGCCAAGTCTAGCAGACTGTAGGGCGTTAATAAGCGTAGAGCATTGCGCCGGATGGAAGTCCCAACATACGGCGCAATGCCTTTCAGCTATTGCGCCGACTGCCGAAAAGGCGGGTGCAAACCTCCCTGTGGCTTTTGCCATGCCTTCGAGGGAAAATCCCACCATGCGCCAATTCATCCGCCATCCGGTCAGTATCCCCATCTCGGCTGGGCAAGCTTTTGCCGGCTCTGCGGGCAAGGCATTCCAGGCCATCAACCTTGGCACTGGCGGGTTGGCGTTCCACGCCGACCAGGCTTATCCGCTTGGCACCCTGCTACACTTGGAAATCACCTATGTCAGCCCGGCGTTCACCACTGACGCCCGCGTGGTGTGGTCCCGTCAGCAGTCACGGGGTTACGAAATCGGTGTCGAGTTCCTCAGCGTGGACGATGCTTTCCGGGCGCGCATGGTGGAGCAGGTGTGCCACATCGAGGATTACCGGCACTCGGTGCAGGAGAACGAAGGGCGGACGCTGGCTTTTCAGGAGGCGGCCGTGGAGTGGATCAACAAACTAGCACCGGATTTCCCCAATCCGGGAGACGAATCAACTCAGTAACAAGTAACGCACCAACCCGGCTGCCGCACAGGCACCGATCAGCGGAATCACGCCGACCTTGTAGCGGAACAGCGCGACCACGGCGGCCAAACCAATCGCCACCGATGCCCATTCCACCGCCCCGCCCCAGCCTCGCGGCAACATGACGTGGTAGGCGAAGAACAGCGCCAAGTTGAGGATGACGCCGACCACGGCGGCGGTGATGCCGGTGAGCGGCGCGGTGTAGCGCAGGTCGCCGTGCGTCGCCTCGACCAGCGGGCCGCCGAGGAAGATGAAGACGAACGACGGCAGGAAGGTAAACAGGGTGGCCACCGTAGCCGCCACGGCGCCGGCGGCGAGCAGGTTGTCGGCGCCGAAAATCGCTTGTCCCCAGCCGGCGACGAAACCGACGAAGGCCACCACCATGATGAGCGGGCCGGGCGTGGTTTCGCCCAGCGCGAGGCCGTCTATCATCTGCGCCGGGGTCAGCCAGCCGTGCATCTGTACCGCGCCCTGGTAGACGTAAGGCAGCACCGCATAAGCACCGCCGAAGGTGAGTAGTGCGGCCTTGGTGAAGAACCAGCCGAGTTGCGTCAGCAGGCCATGCCAGCCGTAGAGCGCGCACAGCAAACCGATCACGCCCAGCCAGATGGCCAGTCCAACAGCCGCAACCCGCAGCAGACGGACCTTGCTGAAACGGGCATGGGCTGGCGTGGGGGTGTCGTCGTCGATCCAGGCCGGCGCATGCTCGCCGCCACCGGCCTTGTGGTTGTTGCCCATGCGAAACTTGTCCGGCGCCAGCTTGCCGCCGAAATGGCCGACCAGTGCCGCGCCCAGCACGATATAAGGGAACGGCACATTGAACAGCGCGATGGCGAGGAAGGCGGCCGCAGTGATGCTCCACAACAAGCTGTTTTTGAGGGCACGGTTGCCAATACGCCAGGCGGCGAATAGCACGATAGCCACCACCGCCGGCTTGATGCCGTACAGGATGGCGGCCACCGCCGGCACGTTGCCATAGGCCATGTAAATCCACGACAAGGCCACCAGGATGGCCAGCGACGGCAGCACGAACAGTCCGCCGGCGATGGTGCCGCCCCAGTTGCGGTGCATTAGCCAGCCGATGTAGGTCGCCAGTTGCTGCGCCTCCGGTCCCGGCAGCAGCATGCAGTAGTTGAGCGCATGCAGGAAACGTTTTTCCGAAATCCAGCGCCGTTTTTCCACCAAATCGTGGTGCATGATGGCGATCTGCCCCGCCGGCCCGCCGAAGCTGACGAAGCCGAGTTTGAGCCAATACAAGGCGGCTTGGCGCAGGGTGATGGGGGTTGGCATGGATGGGTACCAATAAAAACCGGGGCAAGCCCCGGTAAGTGGTTAGCCGAAACGGTAATGCTTGCGCAGCGGCTTTTTGACTTCCCAGGTGCAGGCCATGCCGGACAAGAAAGTCACCAAGTCGCCGGCGCCGAAGCTGACCGGCTCGCCGCCCTTGGGGGTAACGGTCACTTCGCCTTGCAGCACATAGGCGATTTCCTGCTCGCCGTAAGTCCAGGGAAATACCGAGACTTCCTTGGACCAGGTCGGCCAGCTATCAACACCCAAAGCATCGAGGCGAGCTTGATCTGGATTATGTTCTACGATAATACGGCTCATGATGTGCTCCTTTAAAACTGCCCATCAAAACACATGGGCGATCAATGGGGAGAAGCATGTTGCGGTGTCCTCATTGTAACCACTCGCCCGGTACGATTCCAGCGCTTTGCAACGCAGCCTTGGCACTCTATACTCGCAGCAAACCAACAAGACAGGAACTCTGCTCCAATGAGCCTCCTTACCCCCGTATCCGAAGCCGAACAACAGCGCTCCGGGCTGTTTCTGCTGGTGCTGGCTGGCTTGGCGGTCGGCGCACTGGCCGGATTGGCCGGCAGCGCCTTCCATTGGGTGCTCGACCACGCTAGTACGTTACGCAACGGTGTCATCGCCACGGCACATGCCACGCCCTGGATCGGCTGGCTCGCCCCGGTTGGGTTGGCCGCCATTGCCAGTTTTACCGCACGCTGGCTGGTCAGGCGTTATGCGCCGGAGACTTCTGGCAGTGGCGTGCAGCATATCGAAGCCGTGCTACAGGGCGAAGACCGGCCGATGCGTGCCGTGGTATTGCCGGTCAAATTTATCGGCGGCGTGCTGGCCATCGGCTCCGGGCTGGCGCTGGGCCGCGAGGGGCCGACGGTGCAGATGGGTGCCACCTTCGGCCATTGGCTGGCGCGTAGTTTCAAATTAGAGCCGGCAGACGTCAGGGTACTGATTGCCGCCGGCGCCGGTGCCGGACTGGCTGCCGCCTTCAACGCCCCGTTGGCCGGCACTATTTTCGTGTTCGAGGAATTGCTGCGCCGTTTTAACGTGCGCATTGCCGTCGCCACGCTATCGGCCTGCAGCGCCGCGCTGGCCATCATGCGCGCCCTGGTCGGCAACCATCTGGTATTTTCAGTTCCAGCCATCGAGATCAACCTGTTTCCCGGCTATCTGCTGTTCTTCATTTTCGGGGGCCTGATCGGGCTGCTAGGCGTCGCCTACACGCAGCTGATTATCGCCAGCCTGAACGCCGCCGACCGTATGACTGGAACTCCTGTGGAACTGCGTGCGGCTGCGGTTGGCGCGCTGGTCGGCCTGTTTGCCTATTTCGCGCCGGCCACCGTGGGCGGCGGCGAATCGCTGGTGCAAGCCGCTCTTACCCTTACCAGCGGTGATTCCGCCGCGATTGTTGCCCTGGTGCTGGCCATGCGCTTCGTGCTTGGTCCGCTGTCGTATGCCCCCGGACTGCCAGGCGGCCTGTTCGCGCCCATGCTGGTGATCGGCGCCGCGGCAGGCGCCCTGTTCGGGTTTGCGGTAGGGACAGTCCTCCCCGCCGTCACCATTCCGCTGGCGGCTTATGTCGCGGTGGGCATGGGCGCGCTGTTCGTCGCGGTGGTCGGCGCGCCGGTAACCGGCATCGCGCTGGTGGTGGAAATGACCGGCGCCACCGCGCTGTTCGTGCCCTTGCTCACCGCCTGCGCCACCGCGCTGGCGGTGCCAACCGCGCTTGGCGTCCGGCCGATCTACGACACCCTGCGGGAGCGCAGCGCAGCCAAGGCGCAGCGCTGACTTGCGTAAGGCGGCAAACCGTCCAATAATCCTATCGAGCACCATTCATCCATCTGAAAGGAGACCATCATGCCAAAAACAAAAATGCTTGCCTTGCTAGCTTTGAACCTGATGGCGGCAGGTTGCGCCAGCGATCAGCAACTGCTAGCCGGCGACCAGGCCAATGCCGTCAACGTCGCGGTGCGCCGCGGCCAGTTCGAGCTATCCTGCCCCACTGCCACCGGCATGGTGCTTTCCAGCAACCTGCTGCAGCCGGCGCTGTGGAACGGGATCGAGCGTGCCGAATACACGGTCGGCGTGGAAGGTTGTGGCCAGAAATCCACCTATATCGTGGTTTGTCAGGTAGGATCGGTCAGCTGCTTCGCCGTTTCCGGGCGCAACAACGCGTTTAGCCAGTAAGCTCTCTCTCCCATTAGCTGGAAAGCCTCCGTGCAACAGGAAAAATCACCGGGTATTTGGAGTGGCTTGAGACTGTTCCAGGGCATGCTGCCCATCCAGCGCATCAGCGCCATGCGCGACGCATTGGCTGGCTTCACCCTGGCGGCGATGAACATTCCGCAGGCGCTGGGTTATTCCAAAATCGCCGGCACGCCGGTCATCAGCGGTCTTTATACCCTGCTGTTGCCGCTGGTGGCGTTTGCTGCTTTCGGCTCCTCGCGCTACTTGGTAGTGGCAGCCGATTCCGCCACGGCGACCATCCTGGCCAGCGGCCTGGCCGGCCTGGCACCGGCAGACAGCAGCCAGTACCTGGCGCTGGCCAGCCTGGTGGCGCTGCTGACCGCCGGCTACCTGCTGCTGGCGCGGCTGTTCAAGCTGGGTTTCCTGGCCGATTTCCTGTCGCGCACCGTGCTGGTGGGCTTTCTCACCGGCGTCGGCTTCCAGGTGGGCATTGCGGTGCTGGATGAGATGCTGCGCGTGCCGGTGGCATCGCATCAGCCGCTCGGGCAGCTATTCACCATCCTGCGCGAACTGCCGCAAACGCATTTGCCGTCGTTAGCCGTTGCGGCCAGCGTCGTCGCCATCATCCTGCTGTTCCGGCGCTTTGCCCCGCGCCTGCCCGGCGCGCTGATCGCTGTGGCCGGCGCCATGGCAGCCAGCGCCGCCTTTGATTTCGCCGGCCATGGCATAGAGGTGGTCGGCCCGGTTTCCGGTGGCTTGCCGCAACTTGCCTTGCCGCCACTGGACTGGGACATGGTGGTGTCGCTGCTGCCGATTGCCGGCGCCTGTTTCATCATGATCGTTGCGCAAAGCGCAGTCACTGCCCGTGCCTATGCCACCCGTCATCGCCAGGCGCTGGATGAGAACCGCGACTTGCTCGGCCTTTCCGCCGCCAACGCCGCTGCCGCCCTGAGCGGCACTTTCGTGGTCAATGGCAGTCCGACGCAAACCGCGATGGTGGAAAGCTCCGGCGGCTCCTGCCAGCTGGCGCACCTCTCCACCGCCCTGGTGGTCATGCTGGTGCTGCTTTTCTTCACCGAGCCGCTGCGATACCTGCCGATCAGTGCGCTCGGCGCCATCGTGTTTACCATTGCCATTAAATTGGTAGACGTGCGCGGTCTGGGAGACTTGCGCCGCAAGAGCCGCGAGGAATGGATACTGGCGCTGGTTACGGCGGCGTCGGTGGTGGTGTTCGGCGTGGAGCACGGCATCCTGCTGGCGCTGGCGCTGTCGCTACTTGAACACGTGCGCCACGGCTACCGTCCGCATACCGCCATCATGCTGCACAATGGCGGCGACCACTGGCACATGGCGCCAATAGCCAGCGCTGAACAGGCCGAGCCCGGCCTGCTGGTGTACTGGTTTGGCGCCGACCTCTATTACGCCAGTGCCAACTACTTTGCCGAGCAGGTACGGGAGCTGGTGCTCAACTCGCCGCAGCCCGTCAAATGGCTGGCCATTGACGCCGGCGCCATCGCTGGCGTGGATTACTCCGCCGGCAAAATGCTGATGGAATTGCGCGAAGACTTGGAAAAACAAGGCATTATCCTGGCGTTTTCTCATGTCAGCGCCAGCCTGAAAGCCGATCTCGACCAGTTGGGCTTGACCGCTGCCATCGGCGGCAACCACCTGTTCGATAAGCTGCACGATTGCCTGGTGGCATTCGAGGCCGAACAGTCAACTTAACTATCTCAGGAGAACATCATACAAACTTCCAAGCACCGCCTGTACGTATTCATCGTAACTTTGAGCCTCGCCCTGCTGGTGGCCTGCGCCGGCAAGCAGCCATCACCGCAGGGAGGGCCTTTGACAGGAACGGCATGGAAGCTGGTCCAGGTTGGCGCCAGCCCGCTGGCGACCGCTTCGCCAGACGATCGAGCGCCTTTCATCCAATTCGATCAACAGTCCCAAGCCAGCGGCTACAGTGGCGTGAATAACTTTAGCGGCTCCTACCTCAGCGACCGGTCCAGCTTGAAATTCGGCCCCGTCATCATGACCCGCCGCGCCGGATCGCCCGCCCAAATGGAAATCGAGTCTGCATTGATGAAGGCACTGGGAGATACCCAAGGCTACCGCATCAGCGGCAGCACGCTCGATCTGCTGGACGCCAACGGCAAGCCGCTGGCGCGCTTCGACTCCACGCCGATAAAATAGTCCGACGCTAAATCTCGCCCTTGCGCGCCTTGTCCAGCATCCACATCAAGGTATCTTCGATCTGCTGCGCGACATTGCGCGCATGCTGGTTGACGTTGTCCACGTGACGCAGCGCGTAAGTGGGCCGATCCAGCGCCAGGTATAACGCGCCCTGCTTTTCGTAGATGGCGATACGGCATGGGGCGAACGCCGCGAATTCGGGATACTCCAGCAAAATTTCCGCGCCCAGTCCCAAGCTGCAATAGGTGCGCACTTCCAGCACGCCCTGCAGCGGCAGGCCGCGCTGCCTGATATGCTCGCCAATGGGAAAGGTCGCCGGGCTGACGAAATTCTTGCCCTCGGCGGCTGATTGCAGGCTGGTGACCACATCCTCATAGCTGACGCCTGGCTCCACCTTGACGATGTACAGCGCCTTGTCGGGATTGACCGGCGGCATGGGGTCTGCGCTGGCGGGCAGTAGTCCCAGCCACAGCAAGCCAGCCAGTATCAGCAGCTTTTTCATTTTGACTTCCTTCCATTGCGAATTCGCATACAATACGCGCCATTTTCGCCAGCGCAAGGATAGCACCCGGATGTCACTCAATATTCAGCAAGGTTCCGTGGATGCCTATACGCCTTCGGAGATGGCCTATCGCGTCAAAACCGTCGGCGTCGCCAAGGCCAATATGGGTATCCGCCAAATGGTCGGGCTTGGGATCATGGCGGGCGCTTTCATCTCGCTGGGCGCCATGAACTTTACCGCCGCCATGGCGCAGGATATGCCGCGTCTGGCGGCTTCCCTCATGTTCTGCCTCGGCTTGGTGCTAGTCATCGTCGGCGGCGCCGAACTGTTTACCGGCAACAACCTGATCGCCATGGCCTGGGCGCAAGGCAAGGTGCGTACCCGCGCCGTGCTGCGCAACTGGGGCTGGGTGTACCTCGCCAACCTGCTGGGCTGCCTGGCGACCGTGGTGCTGGCCTACGCCTCCGGCATCCTGCATTCGGTGGATATGGGCTTCGGCGTGCAGGCGCTCAAGATTGCTGCCGCCAAAACCAATCTTTCTTTCAGCGAAGCCTTTTTCAAGGGCATCCTGTGCAACAGCCTGGTCTGCCTGGCGGTGTGGCTGTGTTTTGCCGCGCGCACCGTGGTGGATCGCATCTTTTGCATCGTTTTCCCCATCTCGGCCTTCGTCAACATGGGCTTCGAGCACAGCATTGCCAACATGTTCTTCATCCCCATGGGCTTTCTCGCCGCTTCCGACCCGGCGGTATTGCAGGCCGCCAATCTGGCGCCGGAAGCGATGACACATCTCAACTTGGCCGGCTTTATCAACAACATCGCCGCCGTTACCCTGGGCAATATCGTGGGTGGCACCGTGCTGGTGGCCGGCATGTATTACCTGGTTTACCTGTACGGTCAGCTCCAGCCACACGAGATTGCCAAGACCTCGGCGGAACAGAAGCACTAAGCCGGCATTTTGAGCGCAGCATCCACCGATTTGCGGTCAAGCTGCGGCGCGATCAGGCGGATGAAGTCGTAGACATAGCCGCGCAGATAGGCGTCACGGCGCACGCCGAGGTAGGTGGTGCTATCCGGGAACAGGTGCGACACGTCCAGCATTTCCAGCCCAGTGTCGCGCTCGGCGTTGTAGGCCATCTTGGCCAGCAGACCGATGCCCAGCCCCAGTGCCACGTAAGTCTTGATCACATCCGAGTCGATGGCGGTCAGCACGATGTTGGGCTGCAAGCCGGCGTCCTCGAACACACGCTTGGCTGAGGTACTACCGGTGAAACCCAGATCGTAGGTAACGATAGGATAGGCGGCAATTTTTTCCAGCGTCAGCGGTTCAGCCTTCAGCAACGGATGCCCAGTCGGCACCACCACGCAGCGGTTCCACACATAACAGGGCAGCGCCGTCAGATCTTCGCGCATGGTAATGGATTCGGTGGCGATGCCGATATCGGCCTCCCCACTCAGCACCAGTTCGGCCACCTGGGTGGGGTTGCCCTGGTGGATATTGAGTTGCACCTCGGGATAAAGCTCGATGAAGGCCTTGACCGCCGGCGGCAGGCGGTAGCGCGCCTGGGTGTGGGTGGTGGCGATGCTGAGGCTGCCGGCATTGACGTGGGTGAAATCGTCGCTGACCCGGCTGATGTTATCCACTTCGCGCAACATGCGCTCCGCCATGTTGAGGATGATCTTGCCCGGCTCGGTGACACCGGTCAGGCGCTTACCGCTACGGTGGAAAATTTGCAGGCCAAGCTCCTCTTCCAGCAACTGGATCTGCTTGCTGACACCGGGCTGGGAGGTGTGTAGGGTTTCCGCCGCAACGGAAACATTCATGCCTTGACGGGCGACTTCGCGGATATAGCGCATCTGGTGCAGCTTCATGGTGATTCTCTGATAGTTTAATAACCAAATGGAATATCTTAGAATAACATATTCTTTCCCGTAAAAAACACGCGCTGATATAGTGTCGGCCTTTCCCGGCACAAACTTTTCCCATGGATTTTGGTTATATCCTTTCCGGCCTGTTGGTTGGCTTCCTAGTCGGTATCACCGGCGTCGGCGGCGGTTCGTTGATGACGCCGTTGCTGGTGTTCCTGTTCAGCTTCAAGCCGGCAGTGGCCATTGGCACCGACCTATTGTTCGCCGCCATCACCAAGTCCGGCGGTGTGTTTGTCCACCACGGCACGCACGGCTCGGTGGACTGGAAGATCGTCCGCCACCTAGCCTACGGCAGCCTGCCGGCGGCGCTGTTGACGCTGTATCTGCTGCATTACCTCAACCAGAACAGCAAGGACATTTCCCACCTCATGACCTACTCACTGGGCATCGCCTTGATCCTCACCTCGGCGGCGGTGCTGGTGCGCTCCTACTTGCAGCGCCACGCGCCGCCATTGGCCGAAGAAAGCAATATCGGCCGCTTCGGCGATCGGCAATTGCCGGTTACCATTTTTACCGGATTCGTACTCGGCGCGCTGGTCACCCTGTCCTCGGTCGGCGCCGGCGCGCTGGGCACCGTGGCACTGTTCTTCCTCTATCCCAAGCTGCCAACCATCAAAATCGTCGGCACCGACCTCGCCCATGCCATCCCACTCACTGCACTGGCTGGCCTAGGACACTGGCAATTGGGCAACGTCAACTTCCCCCTGCTCGGCAGCCTGCTGATCGGCTCGCTGCCCGGCATTTGGCTCGGCAGCCACCTCAGTGCAAAAATCCCGGAAAAGGTGTTGCGCCCGGTGCTGGCCAGCATGCTGATGCTGATCGGTTTCAAATTCGTTTTGTAGAGAATTACCATGTACCAATATGACGATATAGACCAACGCCTGGTAGACGAGCGCGTCGCCCAGTACCGCGACCAGACCCGCCGCTACCTGGCCGGCAAACTGACCGACGACGAATACCGTCCGCTGCGTCTGCAGAACGGCCTCTATATTCAACGCCATGCGCCCATGCTGCGCATCGCCGTACCCTACGGCCTGATGAGCTCGCGCCAGCTGCGCAAATTGGCCGACATCACCCGCCGCTACGACAAGGGCTACGGCCATTTCAGCACGCGCCAGAACCTGCAACTGAACTGGCCCAAGCTGGAAGACGTGCCCGACATTCTGGCCGAGCTGGCCACTGTGCAGATGCACGCCATCCAGACCTCGGGCAGTTGCATCCGCGCCATTACCACCGACCAGTTTGCCGGCGTTGCGCCCGACGAAATCGTCGATCCGCGCCCGCTGATCGAAATCCTGCGCCAATGGAGCAGCTTCCACCCCGAATTCGCCGGCCTGCCGCGTAAATTCAAGCTGGCCATCAGCGGCTCCAGACAGGATCGCGCGCTGGTGCAGGCGCACGACATCGGGCTGGAATTCTATCTCGACGCCGATAACAAGATCGCCATCCGCGTCTGGGTCGGCGGCGGACTGGGGCGCACTCCCATCCTCGGCAGCGTGATCCGCGAGCACCTGGAATGGCAACACGCCCTCACCTACTGCGAAGCCATCCTGCGCGTGTACAACCTCTACGGCCGCCGCGACAACGCCTACAAGGCGCGTATCAAGATCCTGGTCAAGGCGCTGGGAGCCGAGGAATTCACCTGCCAAGTGGAGGCGGAATGGGCGCATCACAAGGACGGCCCCGGCACCATCACCCAGGCCGAGTACGAGCGCGTCGCCAGCTTCTTCGCGCCCGGCCGGCATGCCACCCTGCCCGATCATGACGCCTCGTTCGATGCCGCCAAGGCCACCAACCCGGCGTTTGCCGCCTGGGCCAAACGCAGCGTGCATGGCCACAAGGTACCCGGCTACCGCGCGGTAACGCTGTCGCTCAAACCCACCGGCGTGGCGCCCGGCGATGCCACCGCGGCGCAGATGGACGCGGTGGCCGACCTCGCCGAGCGTTATTCCTTCGGCGAGTTGCGCGTATCGCACGAGCAGAACCTGATTCTCGCCGACGTCAAACTGGGCGACCTGTTCGCGGTGTGGGAAGTCGCCCGCGCCCACGGCCTGGCAACACCCAACGTCGGCCTGCTGACCGACATCATCTGCTGCCCCGGCGGCGATTTTTGCTCGCTCGCCAACGCCAAGAGCATCCCCATCGCCGAAGCCATTCAGCGCAAGTTCGACGACCTGGATTACCTGCACGACATCGGCGACCTGGAGCTTAACATTTCCGGCTGCATGAACTCCTGCGGCCACCACCACATCGGCCATATCGGCGTGCTGGGCGTGGATAAGGACGGCTCCGAGTGGTACCAGATCACCATCGGCGGCAAGCAGGGCTCGGACGCCAGCATCGGCAACGTCATCGGCCCGTCGTTCGCGGCAGAGGAAATTCCGGGCGTGGTAGAAAAACTGATCGAAACCTACATCGCCAACCGCACCGAGGAAGAACGCTTTATCGACACCGTGCGCCGCATCGGCATTGCCCCGTTCAAGGCGCATGTTTACGCCAAGGAGGCTGCGTGATGTCCAACCTCATTAAAAACAACGCTGTCGTTGCCGACGACTGGACGCTGGTCACCCTGCCGCCACCGGATGAAAGCACGGTGCGCAAGCAGGCCGGCAAAGTGGTGATTTTCAAGGTCACCGGTGAAGCCGCCGCCACACCCGAGCAAATCAGCGGCACCGTCATCCCGGCCACGGGCAAGATCATCGTGCCGCTGACCATCTGGCAAGCGCGCAAGCAGGAATTGGCCGACCGCGCCGCCCAAGGCGAAGTCGGCGTGTGGCTGGAAAGCTTCGAACTGCTGGAGGATTTGCTCGCCAGCGTGGCCGATATCAACAGCCTGCCGCTGATCGCCATCCATTTCCCCCGCTTTGTCGATGGACGCGGCTTTTCGCTGGCGGCGTTGCTGCGCACGCGCCATGGCTACAAGAATGAGCTGCGCGCCATCGGCGACGTGCTGCGCGACCAGTTGTTTTTCATGCATCGCGTCGGTTTCGACGCTTATGTCATCCGCGCCGACCGCTCCGCCGAGGATGCGCTGGCCAGCCTGCGCGACTTCTCCTCCCCGTACCAGGGTGCGGTGGATAACCCGTTGCCGGTCTGGCGCCGCCACACCCGCGTCGCCCAGCATAGTGCGACAGCCAGGACGCAGGCCACGCATGAGGATAAGGTGGACTGATGACCCTGCAAGCCAAAATCATCGCCGCCGCCGACCTGCTCAAGCGCATCCAGGATGAATTCAGCCCCGCCACCCTGGCCAGCAGCCTGGGTGCGGAGGACATGGTGCTGACCGATCTGGTGGCCAAGTATGCCCCCGGCATCAGCATCTTCTCGCTCGATACCGGCCGCCTCAACCCGGAAACCTACGACCTGCTGGCCAAAGTGCAGGAAACCTATGGCGACAAGGTGCAACTCAAGGTGTTCTACCCGCAGGCGGAGGCCATCCAGCGCTACGTGCAGGCCAACGGCATCAACGCCTTCTACAACAGTGTCGAGCTGCGCAAGGCTTGCTGCGGCATCCGCAAAGTAGAGCCGTTGCAACGGGCGCTGGCCGGCAACCAGGCCTGGATCACCGGCATGCGCCGCCAGCAGGCCGTCACCCGCGCCGACATGCCGGTGCAGGAACACGACGCCGACCACGGCCTCGCCAAGTTCAACCCGCTGGCAGACTGGACGGAAAAGGAAGTCTGGCAGTACATCCGCGACAACGGCGTGCCGTATAATGCGCTGCACGATAAACACTACCCCAGCATCGGCTGCGCGCCCTGTACCCGCGCCATTTCCGTAGGCGAAGACGTCCGCGCCGGCCGCTGGTGGTGGGAAGATGAATCAGGCAAGGAATGCGGCCTGCATGTGAAGAAGATTTGATGATGACGAACCATACCCTCACCCATCTGCAAACCCTGGAAGCCGAATCCATCCACATCATGCGCGAAGTGGTGGCCGAGTTCCGCAACCCGGTCATGCTCTATTCCGTCGGCAAGGATTCCAGCGTCATGCTGCATTTGGCGCGCAAGGCCTTCCATCCCGGCCCGCTGCCGTTCTCGCTGCTGCACGTGGATACCGGCTACAAGTTCAAGGAAATGTACGAATTCAGAGATTGGTATACGAGTGAGGTCGGCGCCAAGCTGATCGTACACCGCAACGAGGAAGCCATCGCCCAGGGCGCCCACCCGTTGAAATTAGGCGTCGCCCGCTGCTGCGGCGCGCTCAAGACCAAGGCGTTGCTGGACGCGCTGGAACAAGGCGGCTATGACGCCGCCATGGGCGGCGCCCGCCGCGACGAGGAACGCTCGCGTGCCAAGGAACGCATCTTCTCCTTCCGCGACGAATTCGGCCAATGGGACCCAAAAAGCCAGCGCCCGGAGCTGTGGGACCTGTACAACTGCCGCGTGCACGAAGGCGAATCCATTCGCGTGTTCCCCATCTCCAACTGGACCGAAATGGACATCTGGCAGTACATCAAGCTGGAAAACATCCCCATCGTGCCGCTCTACTACGCCAAGGAACGCAAGATGGTGAAGCGTGGCGCCATGCTCATCCCCGCCGACGACGCTGGCAACCTTAAGCCCGGCGAGGTGCCGGAAAACGTCATGTGCCGCTTCCGCACCCTGGGCTGCTCGCCCTGCACCGGCGCGGTGTATTCCAGCGCCAACACCATCGAGGAAATCGTGGCCGAATCGGCCATCGCCACGCGCTCGGAGCGCGAGACGCGGATTATTGACCATGGCAGCAACACGATGGAAGACAAGAAAAAGGAAGGGTATTTCTAGTTAGCCCCCTAATGTCTACGGCGCAAAATTTTCGGTATGCAATGTTCCTTATGGCGGTGTCGTTCACGGTTCCAAGCTACGCGCAAACCGACTTACCGCGGATCACTCACGCGCAAGCACAGGAACTCGCCAATGCGACACTTAATAGCTATTGGAGCTGCCCGCATGAGGACTGCAGTGTGAATTACCTACCTAGACAGATATATCCCGACTTCTACGCATTTGAAGTGCAGTCCTCGAACTATGTTGCCAGTCCGCACCTCGGTGCGTTAGTGGTTAACAGCTACACTGGCGATATGTGGGATGTCGCGGGTTTTTGCAAACGAATATCGTCTCAAAGAATTCGTATGCTTCAACGACATATCAAGAATGGTCTCGCAGTAACAAACGGCGATTACAAGCGCTTGCGCGAAAAGAAACCGGAATGCGATGCGGAGTAGAACTCGTAGGGCGCAATCGTTATTGCGCCGCATGAAAAACAAACCGTCCGGCGCAATGCGCTTCGTCCTTCGACTACGCTCAGGACATGCTTATTGCGCCCTACTTTAATGAGTAACTTGAATATGAACATGACCGATACCGACCTCTTCTCTGCCGCCGATACCGCCCTGCTGCGCTTTACCACCGCAGGCAGCGTGGACGACGGCAAATCCACGCTGATTGGTCGCCTACTGGTGGACACCAAGGGTGTGTTCGAGGATCAGCTCGACGCCGCCAAGGGCGTGGAGGACAAGAAAGGCGCCAAGGGCGCGCATCTGGCGCTGCTCACCGACGGCTTGCAGGCCGAGCGCGAACAGGGAATCACCATCGACGTGGCTTACCGCTACTTCGCGACGCCCAAGCGCAAGTTCATCATCGCCGATACGCCGGGGCACGAGCAGTACACCCGCAACATGGTCACCGGCGCTTCCACCGCGCATCTGGCGATCATCCTGGTGGATGCGCGCAAGGGCGTACTGACGCAGAGCCGCCGCCACGCTTATATTTCGCGCTTGCTGGGGATTCCGCATATTGTCGTCGCCATCAACAAGATGGACTTGGTGGATTACTCGCAAGAGGTTTACGAGAAAATCCGCCAGGACTTCTCCGACTTCTACAGCAAGCTGGGCTTTATCGGCGGCGAAGTGACTTTCATCCCCATCTCCGCGCTGGAAGGCGACATGGTGGTGACGCGCGGCGACCACATGCCGTGGTACGAAGGCCAGACGCTGCTGGAAAAGCTGGAATCGGCGCCGGTGGAAGGCAAGATCAACGCCGAGGACTTCCGCTTCCCGGTGCAATATGTTTCGCGCCCACAGACCGAAGAACTGCACGACTTCCGCGGCTACATGGGGCGCATCGAATCCGGTTCGGTCAAGGTCGGCGACGAAATCACCGTGCTGCCATCCGGGCTGACTTCACGCATCAAGGAAATCGTGACCTTCGAGGGCAAGCTGCAGGAAGCTTTCGCGCCGATGTCGGTCACCCTGACGCTGGAAGACGAGCGCGACATTTCGCGCGGCGACATGATCGTCCATAGCGACAACCAGCCACGCGTCGAAAAGGAACTCAGCGCCATGCTGTGCTGGATGCACGAAACCCCGCTGCAACCGGGCAAGAAATACCTCATCAAGCACGCCACGACGACGGTCAAGGCCATGGTGACGGGCCTGGAGCAGCGCGTGGACATCAACACGCTGGAGCACATCCCCTCCCCGGCCGAACTCAAGATGAACGAGATCGGCAAGGTCAGCCTCAAACTGCTCAAGCCCATCGCCTGTGACGCCTACGCCGACAACCGCGCCACCGGCGGCTTCATCGTCATCGACGATTTCAGCAACATGACGGTGGGTGCGGGAATGATCCAATAAGTGGTAAAATCCGCCCCATCAAGAACTTGGAGTTAAAGCAATGACCTACGTCGTAACCGAAAACTGTATCCAGTGCAAATACACCGACTGCGTGGACGTCTGCCCAGTAGACTGCTTCGTGGAAGGCCCCAATTTCCTCGCCATCGACCCGGACGAGTGCATCGACTGCACCCTGTGTGTGGCCGAATGCCCGGCCGAAGCCATCTTCGCCGAGGATGACGTGCCCGCCGACCAGCAGGAATACATCGCGCTCAACGCCCGCCTGGCGCAGGTGTGGCCGGCCATCACGGTGAAGAAAGACCCGCTCCCGGACGCCGACGCGAACAACGGCAAGACCGGCAAGCGCGGTTTACTGGTCGAATAGGGTTTTGTTCTCAGCAATAAAAAAGGGGCGCAAGCCCCTTTTTTATTGTCTAGCCATATTAGTTTTCTTGCTTAGCCTCTGGGTCTGCAACACAGCCCCCCACCAGGCGCCACATGGTTTTCTTGCCGTCCGAGAAAACGACATCCTTATCCTTGAGAAATGAATAGCGCGACGCCAGTCCTGCCCTGCCCCATAGCCAGAACGGGCCGCTGCCGGGTGCGCATAGCCTCAGAGCAAATTCGCCCGGGCTAATAAGGTTTTCCTGCATTCCCTTCTGATCGAACAGGCCGGCATCGTATAGCTCTTTGCGCCAGTTGTCTTTTGTTGGCGGCTCTGAATTCCTCCAGGCACCGATGACCCAAGGACTCTTTTTTGCCTTCAGGTAAAAAGGCAGGTCGTATTGATACTCCTCCAGCATCACAATCTGATCATTGACGTCATAGATTTTTGAAATCGGCAAGGAAGCAGCGCTAAAAGATCTGGTATCAAAGCGCGTCACCAGCAGCACCAGCACAACGCAGGTCACGCCTGCCACGGCGATGCTAAGTCCCACAATAGCCGAAGCAGCTGGCCTTTTGCTGGCTTTCAGCCAAAGCAATAGGCCATCTGCGATCAGGTAGGCAAATGGCGGCAGTGCCGGCAGGATATGCCCGACCAGCTTGGAACTGGGCACTGAGAAAAAGACCAGAATCCCCAATGTCCACAGGATCATCAGGCTGCGGATGTCGAAGCGTTCCGGGTCTTTCAAAAAGCTGGGGGAACAGCTGCGATAAATCCACGGCGACCAGGGTAGCGTGGCGAGGATCAACACCGGCACGTAAAACCAGAACACCTGCTGGTTGTTGAAGCCCGTTGCGGCAAAGCGGTGGAAGTGATGGTAAACGAAAAAATAATCCCAGAAACCGTCGTAGGAATGCTGCATCCAGCCAAACCAGGGCACGACCAGGACAAAAAACAGCAATAGCAAATTCAACGGCAGCAACGACGGCAGCTGCTTTAAGCGCCTGCGGACCAGCAGCCAGGCAAGCAATATCGCCCCCGGCAGCACGAAGCCGATCAGCCCCTTGGCCAGCACGCCGAGTGCGGCAAATACGAAGGCTGTAGTCAACGATGCCAGATAAGGCAAGCCGCGCTCCAGCCGCAGAGCGGCATCCGCACCAGCGACGATGCTGACCGAGATCATGGCCGCCACCAGCATGTTGAGGTCGGCGAACTGCGCGCCGGCAAAGAAAAACGGCTGAGTGACCAGAACAATGGCGGTCAGGTTGGCCGTTGGCTTATCCACGTAGCGCCGCACAAAGGCCACCATAACGCCGGTGGCCAGTACCGCGGACAACACCGATGCCAGGCGAGCAGCCCATTCGTTCATGCCAAACAGTTTCAGGTCGAGCGCGGTCAGCCAGTAAAACAAGGGCGGCTTGTGGAAAAAAGGCATACCGTCTAGCGTGGGAACCAGCCAGTTGCCGCTGTTCAGCATTTCCCAGGCAACGCCAACATAGCGCCCTTCGTCAGGCAGCATCAGTGGCCTGACCCCGGCGGTGATGGCCAGCCATGCGGCACAGATGATCAGCAGCAGGACTGCCGAATTGGCATTTAGGACAGTTCGGGAAATGGAGGCAAAAAGTTTTTTCATTCATGCCTCTTATAGATTCAGGCGGGTTGAATTGATGCAGCACAACGCACGAAATGTGCGGTGCTGTTAAAACCTCGGCTTTATACCGGAATTTGCCTTGCTTAGGTGAAATAAACCGGATGCCGGGAATAAACGAGGATCACTTCCAGGCAACACTGCGCCTGGCGAACCACCAGCCAAACAGCAGGTAGCCCGCCATGCCCAAGGCCAGCCCCAGTGGGCTCCACCATAGCAAAGGGATGATAAGCCCGGCGGAAACGGTGGATAGCACCATTTGCACAAAGGCCTGCCCGGAGGCAGCGGTGCCACGCAAACGCGGATGGCGCGCCAGCGCATTGACTGCCAGTACCGGCATGGCAAACGCCATGCCGATGTTGTACAGCGCGATCGGCAGGATGTTGGTTAGCGGAGCGGGCGGTAGCCACAGGCAAACCACCAGATTCAGCAGCACCGCCCCGCCCATCCCGGCATAGGCCAGCCGCAGGATGGTGGCATTGGTCAGGCGCCCGGCGGCGCGGCGAGCCAGCCAGGAACCTGTGACCATGCCCAGCACGGTGGGAATGAACATCATGCCGAACTGGTGTTCGTTGAGGCCGAGATGCTTGACCAGGAACACCGGCGCGGCCAGCACATAGACGAAAAATCCGGCGAAGTTGGCGCCGAACGCCAGCACCAGCCGCACAAACTCGTGGTCACTGAAAATTTTCCGGTAATCCAGCAGCAGCTGGTGCGGCGTCAGTGGCACGCGCCGGGCAGGCGGCAATGGTTCATCCAGGAAGTAATAGGCCGCCGCCAGCGTCAGCAAGGCGTACAGGCAGAGGAATATGAAAATCGCCTGCCAGTGGATGCCCAGCAGCAAGCCGCCGATGACAGGTGCGATGGCCGGGGCGATGCCGAAAATCATCTGAATCTGCGCCATCACGCGCTGCGCCGCCGCACCCTTGAACAGGTCGATCACCATGGCGCGCGCCACCACGTTGCCCGCACCGCCGGATAGCCCTTGCAGCACACGGAAAAACCACAGGGTTTCCACATTGGGCGCCAAAGCGCAGCCGAGAGAGGCCAAAGCGAATACCAACAAGCCCCAGCGGATCGCCGCCAGCCGGCCGATGGCGTCGGAAATAGCGCCGTGCCACAGCGTCATGATGGCGTAGGGCAACAGGTACAGCGTCAGGCTCTGCTGCATATCCAGCGCGCTTCCACCCAGGCTTTGCCCCATCATCGGGAAAGCCGGCAGGTAGGTGTCGATGGCGAATGGCGCCAGCGCGGCCAGCGCGGCCAGGATGATAGCAACCAGGGTTTGGGAGGGCATGGGGGGATTATGGCACGGGATGGAGCGTAGCGCAGGCGGCCGCGCCTGCCCTCTTCCCGGCCCTCTCCCGCTTGCGGGAGAGGGTGTTTACGGCAGCGCGTGGAACGGCGCGGTGATTTCCTTCAGTTCACCCTGCAGCAGCCGGTGCGAGTTCTTGTCGTTGCGGAACAGGATGGGCTGCCCCGCCAGTTGCGGATTCTTGGCGTCCTCGATGGCCTGGTCGATGATGTGGCGCGCCGGCGACTTGCTGCACACGGGGTCGGCCAGCTCGGCGTCGCCGGTCAGCATGAAGGCCTGGCAGCGGCAGCCGCCCAAGTCTTTTTCCTTCTCATCGCAGGAACGGCACGGTTCTTTCATCCAGCTATCACCGCGGTATTTGTTGAACGCGGGCGAGTCGTTCCACGCCCACTCCAGGCCGTTCTCACGCACGTTGGGGAAGGTCATGCCCGGCAGCACGCGCGCCGAGTGGCACGGCAGCACGGTACCGTCGGCGGTGACGATCATGAACACCTCGCCCCAGCCGTTCATGCACTTCTTGGGGCGGTCGGCATAATAATCCGGCACCACGAAGAACACTTTCATCTTGCTGCCGACGCGCTCGCGGAACTTGTTGGTGACGGCTTCCGCTTTTTCCAGCTGCTCCTTGGTCGGCATCAATTGCGCGCGGTTGAGCAGCGACCAGCCGTAATACTGGGTGTTGGCCAGCTCGACATAGTTGGCGCCGATCTGCTCCGCCATGTCGAGGATTTCGCCGATGTGCTCGATGTTGTAGCGGTGGATTACCACGTTGAGCACCATCGGGTAGTCATACTCCTTGATCATCGCCGCCACCTTCTTCTTCAGCTCGAAGGTGTTGGTGTCGGTGATGAAGTTGTTGATTTCCTTGGTGATGTCGTGCATAGAGAGCTGGATATGATCCAGCCCGCCGCGCTTGAATTCGGCGATGCGTTTCTCGGTCAGACCGACGCCGGAGGTAATCAGGTTGGAGTAGTAACCCAGACTGCCCGCCTCCGCCACGATTTCCTCGATATCGTCGCGCAGCAGCGGCTCGCCGCCGGAGATGCCAAGCTGCAAGGCGCCCATCTGGCGCGCATCGCGCAGCACCTTGATCCAATCCTCCGTGCTCAGCTCGTTCTGCGTGTGCTTGACGTAATCGGTCGGGTTGTAGCAGAACGCGCAGTGCAGCGGGCAGCGATAAGTGATCTCCGCCAGCAGCCAGAATGGCTTGGGCGGATGGTTGAGTACAGCACCATTATTTTGAGCCATGGCGACCTATCCTTTCAGGGCAATCCAGCCCTTTTCCTGTGCCAGCTTTATCATCGCCAGCACGTCGCCTTCCAAGTCAGGCACATCGGGGAAAGCCGCCTTGCAGTCGGCGACGATGTCACCGACCGAGCGCAAGCCATCCACGCGCTTGATGACCTCGCCGGCGCCGCCGTTGAGTTTGACCATGCCTTCGGGAAACAGCAGTACATAGCCGCCCTGCGCTTCCTCGTACTGGAAGCGGAAGTGGCGCGCGAGGCCGAAGACGTCGTCAGACTTGATCTTGTCGGACATATTGCGTGCCACCCTCGATCTTGACGTCGCAACATTGCAGCATGATGGCGTCGGCCAGCGCCCACAGCACATCCAGCTTGAATTGCAGGATTTCCAGCGCGCGCTCCTGCAACTCGCGCGACTTGCCAAAGTAGTCCAGCGTGATGTCCAGCCCCTGCTTGACGTCGCGCCGCGCCTGGGTCAGGCGGTTCTTGAAATACTGCATGCCTTCCGGCTTGACCCAGGGATACTTGTCCGGCCAGGCGTCAATGCGCTGCTGGTGAATGTGCGGCGCGAACAGTTCGGTCAGCGAAGAACATACCGCCTCCTGCCAGGGCCGCTGGCGGGCGAAATTGATATAGGCATCCACAGCGAACTTGGCCGCCGGCGACACCAGATGGAACGAAGTCACTTCGTCGCGCGTCAGGCCGACCGCATCGCCCAGTTGAATCCAGGCCTCGATACCGCCCTCGCCACCTTCGTTGATGTGGCCGCTGCCGTCGTGGTCGAAAATACGCTGTATCCAGCCGCGGCGCAGCTCGCGATCCCAGCAGTTGGAAAGGATGGCCGCATCCTTGATAGGAATGGCCACCTGGTAATAAAAGCGGTTGGCCACCCAGCACTGCATCTGCTGCTGGGACAGTTTGCCTTCATACATCAGCACATGGAAGGGATGGTAAATGTGGTAGCCCTTGCCCTTCTCGCGCAGTTTGGCTTCGAATTCTTCACGGCTCCAGGGTTGCAGGTCGCTCATTTTCTCTTTCTCCGATTAAAGAATGATGTCCATGCCATCAAAGGAAACCTCAATACCCGCGGCTTCGAGCTCGCGGCGTTGCGGGGATTCCTCGTTCAGGATGGGATTGGTGTTGTTGATGTGGATCAGCACGCGCTTGGCCTTGGGATAAGCCGACAGCACTTCCATCATGCCGCCCACGCCGGATTGCGGGATATGGCCGATGTCACGCGCGGTCTTGTCCATCAAACCAAGGTCTATCATCTCGGTGTTGGTCCAGAAGGTGCCATCCACCATAATGCAGTCCGCCTGTTCCATCAGCGGCGGCAGATGCGGCTCGATCTCGCCCAGGCCGGGCGCGTAAAACAGCTTCTTGCCGTTGCTGGTGTCTTCAACCAGCACGCCTATGGTGTCGCCGTCGTGGCTGTCGTAGCGGTGTGGCGAGTACGGCGGCGCCTTGCTCTTGAGCGCTACCGTGGTGAACTTCAGGTTGGTTGCGCCGGGAATGGTGAAGCTGGAGCCGTCGATCGGCACGTCATGCCAGTTGACGCCGCAGTAATGGCCGAGGATGTTGAACAGCGGATTGCCGCTGGTCAGGTCGTTCTTGACCATCTCGGTACAGAAAATCTCGCGCTTGACCGTGCCCTCGCGCAGCATCAGCAGGCCGGTAGTGTGGTCGATCTGCGCGTCGATCAGCACGATGCCGACGATGCCGGTGTCGCGGATAGCACGCGCCGGCTGCAATGGGGCGAACTCCTGCACCTGCTTGAGCACGTCGGGGGAAGCGTTGAACAGCACCCAGTTGACGCCGTCGCCGCTCACGCAAATGGAAGACTGGGTACGGCGCGTGGCCTTGATGGTGCCTTTGCGCACGCCGTCGCAGTTATGGCAATTGCAGTTCCACTGGGGAAAACCACCGCCGGCACCGGCGCCTAGAACATGAATATGCATTTTGAAACAATCTAAATAAGGACAAGAAAGTCCATGTTACCAAAGGTAAGAAGGCCGCACGAGGCGGCCTTCAGTAGGTCGCAACTTAGCGGTTGCAGACGTACATGGTCACTTCAAAACCGAAACGCATTTCAGTCACTTCAGGCTTGGTCCACATGATGAATCTCCTTTGATTACAGTTTATGGTTGGTTGAACACACCACGCATTGCAGTACGTTCGACGCCATTCTGCGCTTGCCGCTGCGGTATTCAACAGCGCAAAAACCAGTAAATTGCGCTCATGAATATCATGAGCGGCCTTGGCCTGCCGGCTTCGAGCCAGGCCACAAAACGAGTGTTGACAGACTGATGACACTATTTCACGATTCAGCATCAACGCCTAAAATAAATAAACCAAATCAATGAAATCTAGGCAAACCAATCTGATCTCTCCCGAACAGGCCGCCACCCTCGACGGCCTGTTTCATGAGCGCGCGCGCCGTACGCCGCACAGCACGGCATATCAGTACTTTGACGACCACCTGTGCGACTGGCGCGAGCTGACCTGGGCGCAGATGCTGCAGGACATTGCCCGCTGGCAGGCAGCGCTGATACACGAGGGTTTCCATCCCGGCGACCGCGTCGCCATCATGCTGAAAAACTGCCCGCAATGGGTGGTGTTCGATCAGGCGGCATTGGGATTGGGGCTGGTCACCGTGCCGTTGTATGTGGCCGACCGCCCGGAAAATGTCGCCCACGTGCTGCAGGATTCCGGCGCCAAACTATTGCTGATTGACAGCGCGGCGCACTGGCACCCTCTACACGAAGCCTGTGCGCATCTACCTAATCTCTCTCGCATCGTCACCATCAAGACCCCGCCGGAAGGCGATGACGACGCGAGGCTGCGTGGCATAGACGAATGGCTGCCGGACAGCGGGAGCGAATTCCATCACCTGACCAATGAGTCGGACGCGCTGGCCACCATCGTCTACACCTCCGGCACCACCGGCAAGTCCAAAGGTGTAATGCTGTCGCACCGCAACCTGCTCAGCAACGCCTGGGGGGCCTTACAGACTTTCGACATTTATCCCGATGACACCTTCCTGTCCTTCCTACCACTATCGCACTGCCTGGAGCGCATGGGCGGCTATATCATTCCGGTCATGGCCGGCGCCACGGTGGCCTATGCGCGTTCCGTCCAGCAATTACAGGAAGACTTGGCGCGCATCCGCCCCACCATCCTGGTCACCGTGCCGCGCATTTTCGAGCGCATCCAGGCCGGCCTGCGCAACAAGCTGGAGAAAGGCCCCGCCTATGCGCGCCACCTGTTCGCGCTGGCGGTGGAGGTCGGCTACAGCCGCTTCGAGCACGAACAAGGGCGCGCGCCCTGGCAACGCAAACACCTGCTGTGGCCGCTGCTCAAGCGCCAGGTCGCCGACAAACTGGCTGAACGGCTGGGCGGCCGGTTGAGGCTGGCGGTAGCGGGTGGCGCCGCGCTTTCGGCGGAAAGCGCGCGTACTTTCATCGGCCTCGGCATCACCATCATCCAGGGCTACGGACTCACCGAAACCAGCCCGGTGATCAGCGTTAACCGCGTCGGCGATAACATTCCCTCCACCGTTGGCAACGCCATTCCCGGCGTGGAAGTGCGCCTGGGGCCGCAGGACGTGTTGGAAACGCGCGGCCCTAACGTCATGCTCGGCTACTGGAACAACGAAGCCGCCACTCGCGCCATGTTCACCGCCGACGGCTGGCTCAACACCGGCGACGTGGCGCACATTGATGAATACGGCCACATCGCCATCACCGGCCGCATCAAGGAAATCATCGTGCTCAACAACGGCGAGAAAATCCCACCGGTGGACATGGAAGCCGCCATCCTAACTGATCCGCTATTCGAGCAAGTCATGGTGGTAGGTGAAGGCAAGCCCTACCTGAGCCTGTTGGCCGTGGTGAATCGTGAGCGTTGGGAACAGGCAGTGCGCGAACGTGACCTGCCGGGCGCCTGGCCAGCCGGACTGCAACTGCCGCAGGCCAAAGCCTATGCCTTGTCGCGCGTGGCGCAGCAGATGAGAACCTTTCCCGGCTATGCGCGTATCCGCCGCATCGCGCTGCTGGCCGAGCCGTGGAGCCTGGACAACGGCCTGCTGACACCGACGCTCAAACTCAAACGCAACAAAGTACTGGAAAAGCACCAACAAGAGTACGAAAAGCTGTATAAAGGTTATAACTTGTAATCAAGTTCACCAAAAGGCGTTACTGGATTTTTGAGAAACTGCCTACAAGCTTTCTTCCAATGCCCGCAAAAAACGGGCGTTTTCACTTTCCAGGCCGATGCTGATGCGCAGGTATTGCGGCATTTCGTAGGCCGCCACCGGGCGCACGATCACGCCTTTTTCCAGCAGCTTGCGGTAGAGCGTGGCGGCGTCGCCAACACGCACGCTGACGAAATTGCCGAACGAGGGAATGTAGTCCAGCCCCAAACGCTCAAATCCCGCCGTGACCTGCGCCATACCGGCGTCATTGAGATCACGGCTGCGCTGCACGAAATCGTCGTCCGCCAGCGCGGCCACCGCCGCCGCCTGCGCCACGCTGTTGACATTGAACGGCTGCCGCACGCGGTTCATCATGTCGGCCACCTGCGGATGCGCCAGCGCGAAACCGACACGTAGCCCGGCTAAGCCATAGGCTTTGGACAGGGTACGGGTGACAATCAGGTTGTCGAATTGCTGCAGCCAGGCAATGCTGTCCGATTTCAGTCCATCCGCCAGGTATTCGTCGTAGGCCTCGTCCAGCACTACCAGCACGTCCCTGGGCAAATCCTGCAGGAAGGCGTGTAACTCTGCCTTGGGAAGCCAGGTGCCGGTGGGGTTGTTGGGGTTGGCGATAAACAGCAGGCGCGTCTGCGGCGTCACCGCCGCACGCATAGCGGCAAGGTCGTGGCCGAAATCGCGTGCCGGGGTGCTGATGCCGGTAGCGCCGGTCGCTTGCGTGACTAAAGGATAAACGGCGAAAGCATGCTGGGAAAAAACCGCCTCCAGCCCTAGTGCCAGGAAGGCACGCGCAGCCAGTTCCAGCACGTCGTTAGAGCCGTTGCCGAGCACAATCTGCTCGTGCCGCACGCCGAATTTATGGCCAATGGCTTCCTTCAAGGCGAAACCGTTGCCGTCGGGATACAGCGATACCTCGTCCAATGCCCTCTGCATGGCGGCCTTGGCCATGGGGCTGACGCCCAGCGGGTTCTCGTTGGACGCCAGCTTGACGATGGAAGATTCTTGCAGTCCCAGTTCGCGCGCCAGTTCCGAGATCGGCTTGCCCGGCTGATAGGGGGCGATTGCGCGCACGTAGTCCGGCGCCAGGTCACATAAGTTCAAGATATACTCCGCTAAACAAAAACGCGGCTTGCGCCGCATGATGGGTCACATTCTAGCGTAAAACGTGTGTAAGGTTTCGCGGTCTTACTACGACCAAGGGACAACCCACGCCGCGATAATTTCGTGATGCTTCCCGGCTAGAGTTATCCTGCATAAACTGATGAGGTAGTAACCATGATAATCCGCCCGCAACCTGACATCCTCCCTTCCGAGATCACGCCGCGTGAGGTCTACGAAGGTCGCCGCCGTTTCCTCGGTCAGGCCGGCGGCCTCGCCCTGGCTGGCGCCACGCTCGGATTGCTGGGCGAGAACGCCCTGGCCGCAGCCTCCGCCAGCTCGGGGCAAAAAATCCCCGGCATCGTGAAAACCCGCTACGGCGCGGACGAAAAACCCACGCCCTATGAGGACGTCACTGGCTACAACAACTTCTACGAGTTCGGTACCAGCAAATCCGACCCGGCCACATACGCCCACACCCTACGCCCGCGGCCGTGGACGGTCAGCGTGGAAGGCGAAGTCAAGCAACCCAAGCGCATCGCCATCGAAGACATCTACAAGCTGGCGCCGCTGGAAGAGCGCCTGTACCGCATGCGCTGTGTTGAGGGCTGGTCGATGGCGATCCCCTGGGTCGGTTTCCCGCTGGCGGATCTGATCAAATGGGCCGAGCCGACCGGCAACGCCAAATTTGTCGAATTCATTTCGCTGGCCGATCCGCAGCAAATGCCTGGCGTGCGTTCCGGCGTGCTGGATTGGCCCTACAACGAGGGCTTGCGCATGGACGAGGCGATGCACCCGCTGACGCTGATGGTGGTGGGACTGTACGGAGAAGTCCTGCCCAACCAGAACGGCGCGCCATTGCGGCTGGTGGTGCCGTGGAAATACGGCTTCAAGGGCATCAAGTCCATCGTGCGCATCCGCTTCACCGAACAGATGCCGGTCAGCGCCTGGATGAAGGCCAACGCGCGCGAATACGGCTTCTACTCCAACGTCAACCCGGAAGTCGACCATCCGCGCTGGAGCCAGGCCACGGAACGGCGTATCGGCACCGGCCTGTTCCAGCGCCGCCAGAAGACGCTGATGTTCAACGGCTACGCCGACCAGGTAGCGCAGTTGTACACCGGCATGGATTTGCGTAAAAACTACTGATGCCGTTACTACCTACCTCGCTCCCGCTCGCCAAGATTAAACGGGTGAAAGCCGTCCTGTTCGTCATCGCCCTGCTGCCGCTGGCGCGCCTGTTCGTGCTGGGATTCACCGACCAACTGGGCGCCAACCCGATAGAATTCGTCATCCGTTCCAACGGCACCTGGGCGTTGAGCTTCCTGCTGATCACCTTAACCATCACCCCGCTGCGAAGGCTTACCGGCGCCGGCTGGCTGGTGGCGCTGCGCCGCATGTTGGGTTTGTATACCTTCTTCTACGCCTGCCTGCACGTCATGTCTTATGTGGTGCTGGATCAATGGTTCGATTGGGCCGCCATCGGCAAGGATATCGTCAAGCATCCCTTCATCCTGGCCGGCCTTACCGCCTTTACCCTGCTGATCCCGCTTGCAGTGACTTCCACCAACGCCATGTTGCGCCGTCTAGGCAAGCATTGGAAAACGTTGCACCAACTGATCTACCTGATTGCCCCGATAGCCGTGCTGCACTATTTCTGGCTGGTGAAAAAGGACATCACCCAGCCGGTGATTTATGCCTGCATTCTGGTCTTGCTACTTGGAACTAGACTGTTCTGGAAATTTACAGAGTCACAAAGCAAGCCCTCGCGGATTTAGCAAAAATCCCCCATAATCCTCTGGCCTACATTCCAACCGTGCCCGAGGAGACCCGCCATGAAAAAACTAGGCATTGCCCTACTCGTATTGCTCGTCATCGCCGCCGGTGCCCTATTCTGGCTACGCGGCAATCTGGATGGCCTGGTACGCAACGCCATTGCCAAATACGGCAGCGAAATGACCCAGGCCAAGGTCAGCGTCGGCGGGGTGAAGATTACCGCGGCCAATGGCGAAGGCATCATCAGCGACCTCAATATCGGCAATCCAAAAGGCTTCAAAACTGCCTACGCATTCAAGGTCAAGGAATTCACTGTTGTCATTGATCCCGCCAGCATCGCCGGGGACGTAGTAACAGTGAGAAAAATAGCCATCATCGCGCCCGATGTGATCTACGAGAAAAACGACACGACGACCAACTTCGATGCCATCCAGAAGAACATCGCGGATTATCTTGGCCCGTCGGAATCCAAGCCAGGCAAGAAGCTGATTGTCGAGGAACTCACCATCCAGGGCGCCCAGGCGCAAGCCTCCGCCGCCTTCATGGATGGCAAGACGGTAAATGTCAGCCTGCCCGATATTACCCTGCGCAACCTGGGCAAAGCCAAGGGCGGCATCACTCCCGGCGAGCTCGGCCAGGAAATCGCCGGCGCCTTGAAGAAACAGCTATCCAGCGCGGTCAGCTTCGACAAACTAAGCAAGGCGGTCAGCGAGAAGGCGGGCGAAGCGGCGCAGGCCGCCAAGGACTCGGGCGGAAAAGCCCTGGATAAGGTTAAGAGCCTGTTCTAATTCAGCGGTATTTGTAGCGCAGGCGCCCTCGCCTGCTGCTTTTAGCCCCCTCTCCCGCAGGCGGGAGAGGGTTGGGGAGAGGGCAAATGCAGGCGAGGCCGCCTGCGTTACCAAGGCCTCAAACCACCGCGACCGGGTAGGAACCCAGCACTTTCAGGAAAGCGGCCTTGTCGCGCAACACCTCCAGCGCGGCGGCCACTTGCGGATCGCTGCGGTGACCTTCAATATCCACAAAAAACACGTATTCCCACATGCCGACGTGAGAGGGACGCGACTCCAACTTGCTCATGGAAATGCCGTTGGCGGCCAGCGGCGCCAGCAGCTCGGCAATGGCCCCCGGCACGTTGCGGATGGACATGGCAAGCGAGGTTCTATCCTTGCCGGACGGCGCCACGTCGTGGTCGGCGATGATCAGGAAACGCGTGGTATTGCGCGGGTCGTCCTCGATGTTCTCGACCAGCAAGCCTAGCCCGAACAACTCCCCTGCCCGCTTGCTGGCGATGGCGGCACTGGCCGGGTTTTCCGCCGCCAGGCGCGAGGCTTCCGAATTGCTGGAAACCGCCTGGCGCTCGGCACCGGGCAGGTTGGTGTTCAGCCATTCGTGGCACTGCGCCAGCGACTGGGCATGGGAATAAACCACGCGCACGGCGGACTTGTCGGCCGCCTTGGATAGCAGGTTGTGGTGCACCGGCAGGTCGATCTCGCCGCACACCTGCAAATCGGTCTGCAACAGCAAATCCAGCGTGCGGCCGATGGCGCCCTCGGTAGAGTTTTCCACCGGCACCACGCCGTAATCGGCATGGCCGGTTTCCACCACGCGGAACACCTCGTCTATGGTGGCGCACTGCACCGGCGAGGAAAGCCCGCCAAACTGCTTGTGCGCGGCTTCTTCGCTATAAGTACCGAGCGGGCCGAGGAAAGCCACGGCCAGCTCCTTTTCCAGCGCGCGGCAGTTGGACATCACCGTACGGAAAATGGCGGTCACCGCCTCGTCGGAAAGCGGCCCCGGATTCTGCTCCAGCAGCCGGCGCAGTACCTGCGCCTCGCGCTCCGGGCGATAAATCGGCCCGCCGTTCTTCAGGCTGCCGATGGCGTGCGCCAGCCCGGCGCGATCGCTCACCAGCTTGAGCAGTTGGTCGTCGATCGCGTCGATCTGTTCACGGCATTTTTTAAGTTGGTCGGACAAGTTCAAAACCTTCTGCTTTTCCGTTTACAGCCTAACGTTATCAATACGGAATTCTGACATCCCCATGGACTTTCGTTGGCGCCCCTGTTCCGGCACTTGCGCCACCCCCACCAGTAACATCCTCGGTAGCGCATGCGCCAAGATAAGCCACCAACAACGTTAGCAAAACAAGCCTGAAGAGAACCGTTACGTTCATATTAATAATCAATGAACTAGCCATTTTCCTTCATAAACCACATAGCCCGTATGCAGTGCAACGGAATACGGGGAATCATGCCACAAACCTCCCCGCATTACGCGTTGCTTCATGCGAGCTACTCTCCACCTATATATCCTGCCTTGGAAAGCTTATCAGAAAAATCAACTGCAAATTTTGACAGTGGAGTACGTCGCCCATCAAAACCATCACCCAATAGCTTGTATTTCTCTTCGACGCCGCTCTCAATAGTCATACTGTCGCCAGTATTCGTTTTATGAAACTGCAAGGCGTTATAGCTAAGGATAAGATAGACTGAATTCTCAGTTTCATTTTTTATATGCTTGATCATGACCTGAATAAGACCATCACGTCTTTTCGCTGCGATGATCTGCGCCACATATGTTCTTGTATCAATATCGCGATTCGTATTGACATACAACTGCGCCTTTGTCCCTCGTTTCTCGATTTCTGAGAAAAGTGATTCAGCCATTTTTTGAGAAGTAATAAACCATACAGAATTTACCTGAATATCCTTTATGTCATCGTATTTTGAATTCAAGCCCTCGCCAGCAATAATCAATACTCCGAGCTTGCTTCTTTGGGGGTTGTCAACTTTCTGTTCAACCGATGAACACCCCGTGAGAAATAAAATCAACGCAAAAACAACCATTCTTAGAGTAAGAATGTAGTGATTCATCCCCTGTTCTCCCCACTAATACCGTACACCCGCGCAAACTCCCGCATAAACTCCACCAGCACCTGCACGCCTTCCAACGGAATCGCATTGTAGATGGAGGCGCGCATGCCGCCCACCGACTTGTGGCCTTTTAGCGCATACAGTCCGGCAGCCTGCGCCTGTTTCAGGAATTCGGTATCCAGCGCGGGATTCGCCAGGGTGAACGGCACGTTCATGCGCGAGCGGCTGACCAGCTCAACCGGGTTGTGGTAGAAGCCGCCGCTGTGGTCGATGCAGTCGTAAAGCAGGCTGGCCTTGCGGATGTTGGCCTGTTCCATGGCGGCCACGCCGCCCTGGCGCTTGAGCCACTGGAATACCAGCCCGGACACGTAGATGGCAAACGTGGGCGGGGTGTTGATCATGGAGCCATGCTCGGCCACCAGGGAGAAATCCATCAGGCTGGGCATGGTGGTGACGGCGTGGCCGAGTAAATCCTCGCGCACGATGCAGATGACCAAACCGGAGGGGCCGATGTTCTTCTGTGCGCCGGCATAGATGAGGCCGTAGCGGGAGACATCCACCGGCCGCGACAGGATGTGCGAGCTCATATCGGCCACCAGCGGCACCGCGCCGGCACGCGCCGCCAGCACCGCGCAATCGTCCTGCACCTCGACGCCGTAAATGGTTTCGTTGGTGCATAGGTGCAGGAAAGCCGCGTTGGGGTCGAGGCTGGTTTCAGCCTCGCGTAGCAGGCGGGTAAAGCCGTCGGACACCGCGCCCTTGCTCTCGGTGCTGCCGGCCACCCGCACCGGCCCGGCGATGGGCGCGACACGGCCTGCTTCGTCCACCGCCTTCTTCGACCAGGAGCCGGTCACCAGGTAGTCGGCGGAGCGTCCGCCGGCCAGGTTGAGCGCCACTTGGGAAAATAGTTGCGTCGCGCCGCCCTGCAGGAACAGCACCTTGTAATTGGCTGGCACTGCCAGCAGTTGGCGCAAATCGGCCTCGGCCTGCTCGATGATGCCGGTGAAGTCCTTGCCGCGATGGCTCATTTCCATCACGCCCATGCCGGCGCTGTGCCACTCCAGCAGCTCGTCACGGGCCTGCTCCAGCACTTCCAGCGGCAGCGCCGCCGGGCCGGCGCTGAAGTTCCACACCCGTGCCATTTACGCCTCTTCCTCGTCGTCGGTTTCGACCACCTTTTCCAGCCCGGACAGCTTTTCGCCCTCACCCAGGTTAATCAGCGTGACACCTTGGGTGGCGCGGCCCAGCTCGCGGATTTCCTTGACGCGGGTGCGGATCAGCACGCCGCCGGTGGTGATGAGCATGATTTCGTCGTCGTCGTTGACCAGCTTGGCGGCAACCACCAGCCCATTGCGCGCGCTGATGGCGATGGCCTTGACGCCCTGCGTGCCGCGCCCGGAATGGCGGAAGTCGGCCAGTACGGTGCGCTTGCCATAGCCGTTTTCGGTGGCGACCAGTACGGTTTGCTGGTCGTGGTCGGCGATCAGCAGCGACAGCACCTGCTGTTTGCCTTGCAGCTTCATGCCGCGCACGCCACGGGTGGCGCGGCCCATGGGGCGCACGTCTTCCTCGTCGAACCACACCGCCTTGCCGCCATCGGACACCAGCACCACGTCGTTATTGCCGTTGGTCACTTCGGCGCCGATCAGGTAGTCACCTTCATCCAGGTTGATGGCGATGATGCCGGCCTTGCGCGGGTTGGAGAATTCGACCAGCGCGGTCTTCTTGACCGTGCCCTGCGCGGTGGCCATGAAGATGAAGTGGTTCTCGTCGAACTCCTTGACCGACAGGATGGCGTTGATCTTCTCGCCTTCTTCCAGCGGGAACAGGTTGACGATAGGCTTGCCGCGGCTGATGCGGCTGCCCTGCGGCACTTCGTAGACCTTGAGCCAGTACACGCGGCCGCGGCTGGAGAAGCACAGGATGTAGTCGTGAGTATTGGCAACGAACATCTTGTCGATGAAATCGTCTTCCTTGGTGGCGGCGGCCTGCTTGCCGCGCCCGCCACGGCGCTGGGCACGGTATTCGTCCAGCGGCTGCGATTTCACATAGCCGGTGTGCGATAGCGTCACCACCACGTCCTGCGGCGTAATCAGATCTTCCAGCGAAATATCCTGGGCGTTGTGCTCGATCTCGCTGCGGCGCTTGTCGCCGAACTGCTGCTTGATCGCCGCCAGCTCGCCGGCAATGATTTCGGTCACGCGCTCCGGCTTGGCCAGGATGTCCAGCAGGTCGGTGATGACATCAATGACTTCCTTGTATTCGGAAACGATCTTGTCCTGCTCCAGCCCGGTCAGGCGCTGCAAGCGCATTTGCAGGATTTCCTGCGCCTGCACGTCAGACAGCTTGTAACCGTTGGCCTGCAAGCCATAGGCTTCGTCCAGCCCTTCCGGGCGCGAGGCATCGGCAGCGGCACGCTTGAGCATTTCCTCCACTACCGGCGACTTCCAGCTACGCGCCATCAAGGAAACCTTAGCTTCCGGCGGCGTCGGTGCGGCCTTGATCAGGGCGATCATCTCGTCCACGTTGGCCAGCGCTACCGCCAGCCCTTCCAGCACATGGCCGCGCGCCCTCGCCTTCTTCAGCTCGAACACGGTGCGGCGCGTCACCACTTCGCGGCGGTGGCGCAGGAAGGCTTCCAGCATTTGTTTCAGGTTCAGCAGGCGCGGCTGGCCATCGACCAGCGCCACCATGTTCATGCCGAAGGTGTCCTGCATCTGGGTCTGCTTGTACAGGTTATTGAGCACCACTTCCGGCACTTCGCCGCGCTTGAGCTCGATTACCATGCGCATGCCGGATTTGTCCGATTCGTCGCGCAGGTCGGAGATACCCTCGATCTTCTTGTCGTTGACCAGTTCGGCGATTTTCTCGATCAGCGACTTCTTGTTGACCTGGTACGGCAGCTCGTCAACGATGATGGCCTGGCGGTCGCCTTTGCCGATGTCCTCAAAGTGCGTCCTGGCGCGCATCACACAGCGGCCGCGCCCGGTACGGTAGCCTTCCTTGACCCCCACGGTGCCGTAGATGATGCCGGCGGTAGGGAAGTCCGGCGCCGGCACAATGTCGATCAGCTCGTCGATGGTGATGTCGGCGTTGGCTAGCACCGCCAGGCAGGCCTCGATAATTTCGTTCAGGTTATGCGGCGGGATGTTGGTCGCCATGCCGACGGCAATACCGGAAGAACCATTGATCAGCAGGTTGGGAATCTTGGCCGGCAGTACCAGCGGCTCATGCTCCGAGCCGTCGTAGTTGGGCCCAAAGTTCACCGTTTCCTTGTCCAGGTCGCCCAGCAACTCGTGCGCAATGCGCGCCATGCGGATTTCGGTATACCGCATTGCCGCCGCGTTGTCGCCGTCCACCGAACCAAAGTTGCCCTGCCCGTCCACCAGCATGTAGCGCAGCGAAAAATCCTGCGCCATGCGCACGATGGTGTCGTACACCGCCGTGTCGCCGTGCGGGTGGTATTTACCGATGACGTCACCGACAATACGCGCCGATTTCTTGTAGGGGCGGTTCCAGTCGTTGGAAAGCTCGTGCATGGCATACAGCACGCGGCGGTGGACGGGTTTGAGGCCGTCGCGCACATCGGGCAACGCGCGTCCGACGATCACGCTCATGGCGTAATCGAGGTAGGAACGGCGCATTTCTTCTTCGAGACTGACGGGGAGGGTTTCTTTGGCGAACTGATCCATAAATTCGATTGATTTTATTGGGATGTGAAAGTGTGGATTCTAGCACGAGACACCTGCCGGGATCACCCAAAGTGGCGCAGGCTTTCCCCCGGTAAAAATAGACAACAGCCTTGACAGCCCCCTCCCCGGCCCATACAGTCCGACCATGCCGAAATGAAGGTACTATGGAGATCGTCAAAATGGTACGCGCAGCCCCCCGTAAAGCCCCGCCCACAGCCCACGTAACTCATCGCGCCGATCCTCCCTGCCGCCGTCTGGCGTTGGTGACCGCTTTACTCGGTACATTTGCCCCGCTGTTGCACGCCGACCCGGCCATCACCAATTTTGTGAGTGTGGATACGGACTGGAACACCACTAGTCCCGCTAATATTCGCATGTTCAATGCCGCCGCGCCTTACACGCTTTATGCCCCCACGACGGTGGGGACATATCCGTGGGGCACCGCTTTCACCCCGGATGGTAGCAAGGACTATGTGACCAATACGTGGAACAACACTGTTTCGGTCATCAACACCGCCACCGGCGCGGTTATCGCGACGATCCCATCGATAGAGGGTGCACCTTCAGGTGTTTCGGTTAGCCCTGACGGAAAGACAGTGCTTGTGGTGAGTACTAATGCTACCAGAATCATCGATGCCGCCACCAACGCCGTCATTAAAACCGTTCCTGGAATCGGGCAGCAGGGATCTGCTGGTGGCTTTACTCCGGATGGCCTCTCGGCATATGTAATAACCAGCTACAGTGCCAGTACCGTTTCTGCCATCAACATCGCCAGCGGTGGCGTGACGGCCACGATTCCTGTGGGGAACTCGGGAGATGGTCTTGGCGAACTTGCCATGAGTCCGAATGGTTCCAAGCTCTATGGTGTGGATATTACGCAACAAAAGCTTTACACCATTGATCTTGCCACCCAAACAGTCACCTTGGGCCCCACTATTGGTGCTGCTTACGGTGGCCTGGCCATTAGTCCGGATGGCAGCAAGATTTATGCACTCAATTCTAGCTACGGTGGCACCTCTGGCAATGTCATTGTGATCAGCACCGCTACTGGTGCGGTCACCGGCACCATTCCTTTCAGCGGTTTCCCTGTTTCTGTCCAATTTAGCCCGGATGGCAGCAGGGCTTACGTTGGCAATCCAGACAATAACCAAAACAATGTTGCCGTGATTGATACCAGCAACAATACGGTGATCGCTACCGTTGCCATGCCGCCCCCAACAGTCAGTCCAAATTCCCAATCTGGTGCCTGGCCAGCGGGTTATTTCGTCGGCCCCAACCTCATCACCGGGAACTTGTCGGTAGCTTCCGATGCCGTGCTCACCAACCTGGGCTTTGGCCTCAACCCGGTATTGGGCAACTCGGTCAACTTTGCCGGCGGCACCCTCACCGCCACCGCGGATTTCACCACCGCCAAGCCGGTCTACCTGAGTGAAGCCTATAATCTCGTTGCCTCCAGCGGCAATCCCGCCGATAACTTCGTCACTGCCGCCGGCGGCACGGTAGACACCGCCGGCCACGCAGTGACTTTCTCCGGCGTCGTTTCCGGCCCCGGCGGCCTGACCAAGGCCGGCGCCGGCACGCTCACCCTCTCTGCCGCCAACACCTACACCGGCGGCACCAACATCACCGGCGGCACCTTGCAACTTGGCGCCGGTGGATCACTGGCCAACACGGGTGCCCTCACCGTCGACGGCGGCACCTTCGACCTCGGTGGCAACAGTCAGACCACCGGCGCGGTCGTCCTCACCAGCGGCGCCATCAATAACGGCAACCTCACCGGTAGCAGCTATGACGTACAATCCGGCAGCATCGGCGCCAATCTGCTTGGTACTGCCGCACTCAGCAAAAACGGCAGTGGCACCGTCATCCTCAGCGGCACCAACACCTACAGCGGCGGCACCGGCATCGACGGCGGTACTCTGGTAGTCAGCGCCGACAACAACCTGGGAGCTTCCGGCAGCGCGATCAGTCTCCGTGGCGGCACCTTGCAAGCCGGAGCCAGCTTCAACCTGGGCAGCACGCGTGCGGTTACCCTCGTTACCGGCCCTGTCGGTAGTGGTGGCTCGGGTGGCACCATAGATACTAACGGCTACAACCTGGGCTTTGCCGGCGTAATCAGTGGCGTTGGCTCATTCACCAAGGCTGGCAGCGGTACCCTGACCCTCAGCGGCAGCAACACCTACACCGGCGCCACCTATATCAATGCCGGCACCCTGCAACTCGGCACTGGGGGCGCACTCCCCATCAATAGCGGCCTCAACGTTAATGGCGGTACTTTCGATCTCGGCGGCAACAGCCAGACCATGTCAGGTGTCTTGCTTAACAACGGCGCCATCAACAACGGCAACCTCACCACCAAAAAAGTCTTTATCGTGCAATCCGGCAGCATCGGCGCCAATCTGCTGGGTACCGCCACACTGGGCAAAAGCAGCAGTGGCACCGTCATCCTCAGCGGGACCAACACCTACACTGGCGGCACCAACATCGGCGACGGCATCCTGTCGGTCAGCGCGGACAACAACCTGGGTGCCAGCGGCGGCGCGATTACATTCAACGGCGGCACGCTGCAAACAGGGGCCAGCTTTGACCTGGGTAGTACGCGCACTGTCACTTTCAATACGGGTGGCGGCACCGTGGATACCAATGGCTATAACTTGGGCTTTGCCGGTGTACTCACAGGCACAGGCCCAATCACCAAGACCGGGGCGGGCACCCTCACCCTGACTCCCAATGTTGCTGATAGCTATATTGGTACTGTCACAATATCCGGCGGCACTTTGGCTCTAAATGGCGCATTTACGAGTAGTAGCTCGTACGCCGTCAACGGCGGCAGCCTCGATCTCGGCGGCTTCAGTCAAAACCTGAGCGCCGTCACTCTCGCCAGCGGCGCTATCAATAACGGCAACCTCACTAGCAGCAGCTACGGTGTGCAATCCGGCAGCATCGGCGCCAATCTGCTTGGTGCTGGCACGCTGACCAAGACCGGCAGCGGCACTGTCACCTTGACCGGCACCAACACCTACTCTGGCGGCACCACCGTCTCTGCCGGCACCCTGCAAGGCAACAGCAGCAGCCTGCAAGGCGCCATCACCAACAACGCCAATGTTGTCTTCGACCAAGCTAGCACTGGCACCTACGCCGGCATCATGAGCGGCACGGGCACTCTGGTGAAACAGAACAGCGGCACACTTAACCTCACTGGCGCCAACACCTACACTGGCGCCACCACCATCAATGGCGGCCGGCTGGCCGTCAACGGCTCGCTGGCCTCCGCCGTCACCGTCAACAACGGCGGCACCCTGGGTGGCAATGGCACGGTCGGCGGCATCGTAGCCAACAGCGGCGGCACTGTCGCCCCCGGCAACTCCATCGGCACCCAGACCGTCGCGGGTAATGTCACCTTCAATGCTGGCTCCACCTATCAGGTTGAAGCCAACGCCGCCGGCCAAGCCGACCGCATCAACGCCGGCGGCAGTACCACCCTTAATCCTGGCGCCAACGTCAGCGTAGTGGCCGCCACCGGCAATTACCAGCCCCGCACCACCTACACCATTCTCAACTCAACCGGTGGGGTCAGCGGCGCCTTTGGCAACGCCGGCGTCAATTTGGCCTACCTTACCCCGACCTTGAGCTACGATGCCAACGACGTCTTCCTCACCCTGCAACTCAATGGCAGCACCCTGATTTCAGCAGCCGCTACCCCCAACCAGCTTGCGGTGGCTGATGCCCTCAACAGCGTGGCCGGTACCGCCACCGGCAGCATGAATACCCTCATCAACCAACTCGTGGTGCTGCCGGCATCCCAACAGCAACGCGCATTAACCACCCTGGGCGGCCAAAGCACCGCCAACCTGCCGCGTATCCAGTTGGATACCGTGCGTGTGATCAACCAGCAACTGCAATCCCGCATGAACGGCACCGGCAACGGCGGCTACGGCCTGCAAAGCAGCCTGCCCTACAGCGGCATCCAGCTCGCCTATGACCCGCCGGTGAGCGACGCCCCGGCCGCCTACGCGGGAACATTGGATGCCGCCCCCAGCCACGGCTTCTGGCTGCACGGCATCGGCGCCCGTGGCGGTGCCGACGGCGACAGCAACGCCTATGGCTATGATTACACCACCGGCGGTATCGCTGCCGGCATCGACCGCGACATCACCGACCAATTCACGCTCGGCGTCAGCGGTGCCTACGCCCGCAACAACGTCAGCTTCGACACGGTATCCGACAGCAGCCACATCAACAGCGGCTACCTCAACCTCTACGCCAGCTATGGCGATGGTCCCTGGCATATGAAAGGCATTGCTGGTTACGGCCACAGCCGCTACTACACCAAACGCGTGATCGAGATTGGCAGCAGCACCAGCATTGCCAATGGCGAAGCCGATGGCAACGAAGTCTCCGCCTACGGCGAAGTGGCCTACGACATCCCGTTGCAGTCATTCACCCTGCAACCCGTCGCCGGACTCAACCTCGGCTGGCTCAAGCGCAACAGCTACAACGAAAGCGGCGCCGGTGCTGCCGACCTCAGTGTCGACAGCCAGACCGTGCACACCACCAACAGCCAGCTTGGCCTACGCATCAAGAAGGAGTTTGGCGAAACCAATGTCAGCCGTACCCAGCTGGAAGCGCACGCCTTGTGGAGCCATGAGTTCAGCAATCCCGACGCCACCGTTTCTTCCAACTTCATTAGCGCGCCAACGGCCGCGTTTGCCGTGGACGGCGTCACCACCAAGCGCGATGCCGCCATTGTCGGTGCCGGTATTGCGCACGAGGTCACGCGCAAGGTCAGCCTGTATGCCGACTACAACGCCGAGCTGCGTGGCGGCGGCCAGGATCAGCAGGCGCTGGTGGCAGGGTTCAGGTATCTTTGGTAAAGGGTAAAACAATCAACAAATCATTCGGGGCGTCTTATTGACGCCCTGTTTTTTTAACCCGATAATCCTTGGCGAAGTTTTGGTTGCCGCTCCTGGTTGCATGCTTTAATCCCCACGCTCAGCACAACCCCGCCGAAGCCGTTTGTTTTGGTGTTGCTCCAATCTAAAATCTTCCAACCTCATTGAGTGGAATTGAGAGTTCATCATGGAATCCCTTGCCCAGGCGGGCACTATCGAATCCGTCACCTGCCCTTTCTGCGGGCTGTTGTGCGACGACCTGGTGGTTGAGCGCGACGCGGCAGGGAAGTTGACTGTCAGCAAAAACGGCTGCGCCAAAAGCGTCACCTTCTTCGGCCGCCTCCCTCAAGCCCCTGACCCGCGCATCGCCGGCAAACCGGCCGCGCTCAAGGATGCTGTTGTCCGCGCCGCTGAAATCCTCGGCAATGCCAAACTGCCGCTGATCGCCGGCCTAAGCACCGAGGTGCAGGGCATGCGTGCCGTGATGAGCCTGGCCGACAAGGCGGGCGCCGTCATCGACCACATGAACTCCAACGGCTTCATGCGCAACATCCAGGTGGTACAGAACTCAGGCTGGCAGATCACCACCCTGGCCGAAGTACGCAACCGCGTCGACCTGTTGGTCATCGTCGGCACCGATATCGTCAGCGTGTTCCCGCGTTTCTTCGAGCGCGAAGTGTGGAACAAGGAATCCATGTTCGGCCAGGACACCTCCCAGCGCGAGGTGGTCTACCTGGGCGGCCGCAATATCGACATCTCCGCCGGCGTCGCCCCCGATGGCCGCCAGCCCGATGTGCTGCCGTGCGACCTGGAGCGCCTGCCGGACGTGATTTCGGCTCTGCGCGCCCTACTGCTGGGCAAGCAACTGTATGCCAACGAAGTGGCCGGCATCGCCGTGGCCGATCTGGCGAAGCTGGCCGAGCGCCTCCAGGCGGCCAAATACAGCGTGGTGGCCTGGGCCGCCGCGCCGCTTAACTTCCACCATGCCGAACTGACGGTGCAGAACATCACCGAACTGATCAAGCAACTGAACAAGACCACCCGCTCCAATGGCCTGCCGCTGGGCGGCATCGAGGGCGACATGAACGCGAACCAGGTCAGCACCTGGATTTCCGGTTACCCGATGCGCACCTCCTACGCCCGCACCTACCCTGAGCACGATCCTTACCACTTCTCCACCGACCGTCTGCTGGCGAGCGGCGAGGCCGATGCGCTGTTGTGGGTATCGTCCTTCAACCCGGAACGCACGCCGCCCAAGACCGGCCTGCCGACGGTGGTATTCGGCCACGCCGACATGCAGTTCGAGCAGGAGCCCGACGTGTTCATCCCGGTTGGCATGCCCGGCGCCGACCACAAGGGCATCATGTTCCGCACCGACAACGTGGTGTCGCTGCCGCTGGAACAACTGCGCAACAGCACCTTGCCGACCTTGGGCGAAGTGCTCACCGCCATCGAACAGGCGCTTTAACATGCTGATTAAACTTACAGGCGGCAAGATTTATGACCCGGCGCATGGCGTCGACGGCCAGGTGCGCGACATTTACGTGCGCGACGGCCGCATCGTCGAACGTCCGCGCGACGGCGAACGCATAGACCAGGAATACAGCCTGTCCGGCAAGGTGGTCATGGCCGGCGCCATTGACATGCACACCCACATCGGCGGCGGCAAGGTCAACATCGCGCGCACCCTGCTGCCGGAAGACCACCGCCAGGACCCGGTGCCGCACAGCGCCATCTGCCGCGCCGGTTGCGGCCATGCCGTACCCTCCACCCTGACCACCGGCTACCGCTACGCCGAGATGGGCTACACCGCCGGCTTCGAGCCCGCCGTGCTGCCGATGAATGCACGCCAGGCGCATCTGGAAATGGGCGACGTGCCCATCATCGACAAGGGTGGCTACGTCATGCTGGGCAGCGACGACCAGTTGTTGCGCATGCTGGCGGCGAAAAAGGATCAGAATGCCATCAACGATTACGTCGCCTGGACCATTCACGCCAGCCAGGCCATGGGCATCAAGGTGGTCAATGCCGGCGGCATCAGCGCCTTCAAGTTCAACCAGCGCATGCTGGACCTGGACGAGGAGAATGCCTATTATCAGGTCACTCCGCGCGAAGTGCTGAAGACGCTGGCCCGCGCGGTGCACGAACTCAACGTGCCGCACCCGCTGCACGTGCACGGCAACAACTTGGGCGTGCCGGGTAATATCGAAACCACGCTCAACACCATGGCGGGCGTGGAAGGCTATCCCGTCCACCTCACCCACATCCAGTTCCATAGCTACGGCACCGAAGGCGACCGCAAGTTTTCCTCCGGCGCGGCGCAGATCGCCGAGGCCATCAACCAGCGCAAGAACGTATCCGTCGACGTTGGCCAAATCCTGTTCGGCCAGACCGTCACCGCTTCCGGCGACAACATGGCACAATACCGCAACCACGCCGCCGGCAGCCCCAACAAGTGGGTGGTAATGGATATCGAATGCGACGCCGGCTGTGGCGTGGTGCCGTTCAAGTACAAAGACCAGAACTTCGTCAACGCGCTGCAATGGGCGATCGGCCTGGAAATCTTCCTGCTGGTGGACGACCCCTGGCGCATCTTCCTCACCACCGACCACCCCAACGGCGCGCCCTTCACCAGCTACCCGCACCTCATCAAGCTGTTGACCAACAAGACTTTCCGCAACGAAGTGTTCTCCACCATCAACCCGGATGCGCAGAAGATGAGCACTCTGGCCTCAATCGACCGTGAATATACGCTGTATGAAATCGCCATCATGACCCGTGCCGGCGCCGCCAAGCTGGTCGGCCTGCATGACCGCGGCCATTTGGGTGTGGGCGCTGCCGCCGACATTACCGTGTACACCGACGATGCCGACCGCGAAAAGATGTTCGCCAAGCCAGACTATGTGTTCAAGGACGGCGAACTGGTGGTGAAGGATGGCCAGGTGGTCAAGGTTACCTGGGGCGCGACGCACACCATACGCCCGGAATTCGACCGCGCCATCGAAAAGGAAATCAATCAGTATTACGACCGCTACCACACGCTCAAGGCCGACCACGTGAAGGTCACCGACCAGCACATTGCCGATGATGGGCGTGGACGCGTGCAGGTTCACGAATGCCAAGGCCGCAGGGAGAAGACGGCATGATCATTAATGGCGTCACCATCGACGACACCTTCGCCGAAGCCTTCGGCATGCGCGGCACCCGCGTCATCATCACCGCCCAGAACCACAAGTGGGCCAACACCGCCGCTGCGGCCATGACCGGCTTCGCCACCTCGGTGATCGCCTGCGGCGTGGAAGCTGGCATTGAGCGCGAACTCGACCCCAGCGAAACCCCGGATGGCCGCCCTGGCGTTTCGGTGCTGCTGTTCGCCATGGGCAGCGCGGTACTGATGAAGCAACTGGAAACCCGCATGGGGCAATGCGTGCTGACCTGCCCCACCACGGCGGCGTTCTCCGGCATCGACGATGGCTACCCGGAAATCACCCGCATCGCACTGTGTAAGAACCTGCGTTTTTTCGGCGACGGCTTCCAGATTTCCAAGCAGTTCGGCGGCAAGCGCTACTGGCGTGTGCCGGTGATGGACGGAGAATTCCTCGGCGAGGAAACCACCGGCATGATCCGCTCCGTCGGCGGCGGCAATTTCCTGATCCTGGCCGAATCGCAGCCGCAGGCGCTGGCTGCGTGCGAAGCCGCCATTAAGGCGATGAAGCAGGTACCCAACGTCATCATGCCCTTCCCCGGCGGCGTGGTGCGTTCCGGCTCCAAGGTTGGCTCCAAGTACAAGACGCTAATTGCCTCCACCAACGACGCCTTCTGCCCGACGCTGAAAGGCATCACCAACACCGACCTGTCGCCGGAAATCGAATCGGTGATGGAAATCGTGATTGACGGCCTCTCCGCCGAAGACATTAACCAGGCCATGCGTGCCGGCATCGCCGCTGCTTGCGAACTGGGGGCTGCCAACGGTATCAAACGCATATCGGCCGGCAATTACGGCGGCAAACTGGGGCAGTTCCACTTCAAACTACGGGAAATTATGAATGGAGGGGTGGCATGAGCGTCTTGACCCTGACCCTGAAAACCCAAACGCAGCAGCGCGTGGACTGTTCGCCGCTGACGCCGGATAAACTGGCCGGGAAATCCGTACTTGAAATCGCCGCCGTCGAGCTGCAATGCGGTAACCGCAAACTGCGCACCGACGCCCTGTTCGATATCACCGGCGATGATGCCAGCAACATTGGCATCCACAACAGCAACGGCAAGCTGGACTACATCGGCGCGCACCTGCATGGCGGCCGCATTACCGTGCATGGCAGCGCTGGCTCCTATCTCGGCTTCCAGATGAGGCAGGGCGAAATTATCCTGCACGGCAACGCCGACGCCTACGCCGCCAGCGGCATGGCGGGCGGTACGCTGCACGTGCATGGCAACGTTGGCGACTTCCTTGCCTCCGCCATTCCTGGGGATAGAAAAGGCATGAAGGGCGGCCTGGTCATTGTCACCGGCAATGCCGGCGACCGCATCGGTGACCAGATGCGGCGCGGCATCGTTTTGATCGAAGGCAACGCCGGCGCCTATTGCGCCTCGCGCATGTTGGCCGGTACCATCGGGGTGATGGGTTCGGTGGGGGAATATGTGGGTTTTGGCATGCGGCGCGGCACGTTGCTGCTGTTTGCGCCGCCCCGGCTGCATTGCACCTTGCAGGACTGCGGCAGTCACACCCTGCCCTTCCTCAACCTGATGTTCAAGTCGTGGCGGGGATTGCCCAGCAAGATTGCCGCACTCGACCAGAACCGGGTACGGCGTTTCGCCGGCGACGTGGCCAACGATGGCAAGGGCGAAATTCTGATATTTACATGATGGCTTAGTATTTAACCAGGAGATTGACGGCATGTCCGACCAAAAGGTGGTGAATCTCGATTCACTGAAGCGTAAAAGCGGAAAACCAAAGGGACGTGTTGTTGATCCCGGTGTACTCAGTGAAATACAACGCATTCTGGGCAGCGAATCCCGTGCGCCTGAACTGCTGATCGAGCACCTGCACAAAATCCAGGATAAGTTCGGCTACATTTCCGCCCAGCACATCGCCGCGCTGGCGGCGGAAATGAAGCTGTCGCAGACCGAGGTTTATGAGGTCGCCACCTTCTATCATCACTTCGACGTAGTCAAGGAAAACCAGACCCGGCCGCCGCTGACGGTGCGCGTGTGCGAATCGGTGAGCTGCCACATGGCCGGCGCGCACGGCCTGATTGATGCGTTGAAACGAGCCTTGGGCGATGGCGTGCGCCTGCAACCCGTGCCTTGCGTGGGCCGCTGCCAGCACGCGCCGGTCGCCGTGGTCGGCCAGAACCCGATAGACCATGCCGATGCACAAACCGTGCTCAAGGCGGTCACCACCAAGGATACCGAGGCCGCCGTCAGCGACTACGTTTCCTACGAGCATTACACTGCCTGCGGCGGCTACCGGCTGTACCAGGAGTGTATCGCCGGCAAGCGTTCGCCGGAACAGCTCATCTCCATCATGGAAAATTCCGGCCTGCGCGGCTTGGGCGGCGCCGGCTTCCCGGTCGGGCGCAAATGGCGCATCGTCAGCGACCAGCCAGCGCCGCGCCTGATGGCGGTCAACATTGACGAAGGCGAACCGGGCACATTCAAGGATAGGCACTATCTGGAACAAGACCCGCACCGTTTCCTGGAAGGCATGCTGATTGCCGCCTGGGCAGTAGGCATCAACAAGATTTACATCTACCTGCGCGACGAATACGCCGGCTGCCGCAAAATCCTCAGGCGCGAGATCGCCAATTTGCAGCGCAACCGCCCCGCCCCATTGCCGGAAATCCATCTGCGGCGCGGCGCAGGCGCCTACATCTGCGGCGAGGAATCGGCCATGATCGAATCCATCGAAGGCAAGCGTGGCATGCCGCGCCTGCGCCCGCCGTTCGTAGCGCAGGTTGGCCTGTTCGGCCGACCCACGCTGGAGCACAACATGGAGTCGGTGTACTGGGTGCGCGACATCGTGGAAAAAGGCGCGGAATGGTTTACCGCCCACGGCCGCCACGAGCGCAAGGGGCTGCGCTCATTCTCGGTCAGCGGCCGGGTTAACCAGCCCGGCGTACACCTGGCGCCGGCCGGCATCACCATGCGCGAGCTGATAACCGAATACTGCGGCGGCATGCTGGATGGCCACGAGTTCTACGGCTATTTCCCCGGCGGCGCCTCGGGTGGCATCCTGCCGGCCAGCTTAGGGGATATCCCGCTCGACTTCGACACCCTCAACCAATACGGCTGCTTTATCGGCTCCGCTGCCATCATTGTGTTCTCGCGGCACGATAAGGCACGCGACCTCGCGCTCAACGCCATGAAGTTCTTCGAGGACGAATCCTGCGGCCAGTGCACGCCCTGCCGTGTCGGCACCGCCAAGGCCGCCGCGCTGATGGAAAAACCCCACTGGGACCAGCCATTGTTGGAGGAGCTGTCCACGGCTATGATGGACGCATCCATCTGTGGTCTGGGGCAGGCCGCGCCCAACCCGCTGCGCTGCGTGATGAAGTACTTCCCGGACGAACTCAAGTAGCAGTCGGAGACCGATCATGAACGCTCCCACCAACACCATTGCCTTCTCCTTCAACGGCGAGAACATCGAGGCGCTGCAAGGCGAGACCATCCTGCAGGCGGCGCGCCGCCACGGCACCGAGATTCCGCACCTGTGCTACACCGACGGCCTGCGGCCTGACGGCAATTGCCGCGCCTGCATGGTGGAAATCAAGGGCGAACGGGTGCTGGCGCCCTCCTGCTGCCGCGCCCCGGCGCCGGACATGGAGGTCAGCTCCAGCAGCGCGCGCGCCATCGCCGCGCAAAAGATGGTGCTGGAACTGCTGCTGTCCGACATGCCGGAAAAACAGTATACGGCGGACAACGAGCTGACCGCATGGGCAAAGGAAATGGGAGTCTCCAACCCACGCTTCGCGCCGCGTTTTTCGCCCGACCCTGACCTCAGCAACCCCGCCATTGCCGTCAATCTCGATGCCTGCATCCAGTGCACGCGCTGCGTGCGCGCCTGCCGCGAAACCCAGGTCAACGACGTGATCGGCTACGCCTTCCGCGGTTCGCACGCCGAGATCGTATTCGACCAGGGCGACCCCATGGGCGATTCCACCTGCGTCACCTGCGGCGAATGCGTACAGGCTTGCCCCACCGGCGCGCTGGCGCCGGGCAACGGCGCCGCCATGGTGGAGCCGGACAAGAGCGTGGATTCCGGCTGCCCGTTCTGCGGCGTCGGCTGCCAGCTGACCTACCATGTCAAGGACAACAAGATCATCAGCGTCACGGGGCGCGACGGCCCGGCCAACCACAACCGGCTGTGCGTAAAAGGCCGCTACGGTTTCGACTATCCGGCGCACAAGCAGCGTCTGACCCGCCCACTGATCCGCAAGCCGGGCGTGCTCAAACAGGCCAACCTGGACATGGATCCGGCTGATTTCTACGCCGCCTTCCGCGAAGCAACCTGGGAAGAGGCGCTGGACTTCGCCGCCGATGGCCTGAAGAAGATTATCGCCAAGGATGGCAAATACGCGCTGGCCGGTTTCGGCTCGGCCAAAGGCAGCAACGAGGAAGCCTACCTGTTCCAGAAGCTGGTACGCACCGGCTTCGGCACTAACAACGTCGACCATTGCACCCGCTTGTGCCACGCCTCCTCGGTGGTGGCGTTGCTGGAAGGCGTGGGCTCGGGCGCGGTATCCAACCCGGTGTCGGACGTGCAGTACGCCGAAGTGGTCATCGTCATTGGCTCCAACCCCATCGTCAACCACCCGGTGGCCGCCACTTTCATCAAGAACGCGGTGAAAAAAGGCACCACCAAGCTGATCCTGATGGATCCACGCCGCACCGAACTGGCACGCCACGCCACCTATTACCTGCCGTTCAAGCCGGATACCGACGTCGCCCTACTCAACGCCATGCTGAACGTGATTATCAGCGAGGGGCTGGTGGACGAGGAGTTCGTCAACAACCGCACTGAAAACTATGAAGCGCTGAAGGAAAACGTCAAAGGCTACACACCGGAGGAAATGGCGCCGATCTGCGGCATCCCGGCACAAACCATCCGTGAGGTCGCCCGCCTGTACGCCACTTCCAAGGGCTCCATGATCCTGTGGGGCATGGGCATTTCGCAGCACATTCACGGCACCGACAATTCGCGCTGCCTGATTGCGCTGTCCATGGTGACCGGCCAGGTGGGTCGGCGCGGCACCGGTTTGCATCCGTTGCGTGGGCAGAACAACGTACAGGGCGCGTCCGACGTTGGTTTGATCCCAATGAGCTTTCCTGATTATGTTCGTGTCGATAATCCAGAAGCACACGCCAAGTTCGAAAAGCTGTGGAATACTCCACTCGACAGCAAGCCCGGCCTCACCGTGGTGGAAATCATGGATGCCGCCTATGACCACAAGATCAAGGGCATGTACGTCGAGGGCGAAAACCCGGCCATGTCCGACCCCAACAGCAACCATGCACGCGAGGGGCTGGCCCGGCTGGAGCACCTGGTGGTGCAGGACATTTTCATGACCGAGACCGCCTACCTGGCCGACGTCATCCTGCCCGCCTCCTCTTACGCCGAAAAGACCGGCACCTTCACCAACACCGACCGCATCGTGCAAATGGGGCGCCAGGCCATCGACCCGCCCGGCGACGCGCGCCAGGATTTGTGGATCATCCAGCAGATCGCCACCCGGCTGGGAGTCAACTGGAACTACGACAGCCCGAAGGAAGTGTTCAACGAAATGCGCCTGGCCATGCAGAGCATTGCCGGCATCACCTGGGAACGGCTGGAGCGGGAAAACGCCGTCACCTATCCCTGCGAGCACGAAGGCGACCCCGGCGAGGAAGTGATTTTTGTCGAGGATTTCCCGCGTCCTTCTGGCCGCGCCAGACTGGTCCCGGCCGACATCATCCCGGCCAACGAGCGCCCGGACAGCGAATATCCGATGGTGCTCATTACCGGTCGCCAGCTGGAACACTGGCACACCGGCTCCATGACGCGCCGCGCCGCGGTGCTGGATGCCATCGAGCCGGCACCTACGGTCAGTATTCATCCGCTGGATATGGCAGCCATTGGAGTCAAAGCCGGCGAACCAGTCACGGTGGAATCGCGCCGCGGCAAGGTGGCGCTGATCGCCCGCGCCGACGACGGCATCCCGCTCGGCTCGGTGTTCATCCCGTTCTGCTATTACGAAGCCGCCGCCAACAAGCTCACCAACCAGGCGCTCGACCCCTACGCCAAGATCGCCGAGGTGAAGTACTGCGCGGTACGGTTATCCAAGGGCGGGAAGCTCCCAACGGAACTTGGCTACCATAGCGAACCTGCTATGGTCTGACCATGACAACGCCTGCTGAATTTAATCCATTCGATAGTGCCGCACGTCAATTCCCTGCCTTTGCTGCCGCACTCAAACACCATGAAACCGGTGATCTGACCGGTGCACGCAAAGCGTATCTGGAGCTAACTGACCGCCCCCTATTAACCGCCTTGTGTCTGCATCAACTAGGCGTCATTGCCGCCGTAAAAAGAGAGCATGTCAAAGCAGGCCATCTATTCCGCCAGGCGATCACCCTGGAACCCAATCTGTCGCAGGGATACCTGAATCTAAGTGCCGCCCTAGATCAGCAGGGAAATGCCCCCCAAGCCACAGCCGTGTTAGTGGATCTGGGTTGTTCCCTTGATATGCGTCTTGGCCGTTGCGATCTGGCGGTACCAATTTACCGCAGGGTATTGGAACGCGATCCGCTCAACTATGCCGCCCACATCAATCTTGGCACCGTGTTGGCGCGTATGGGCGATCTCCCGGCCGCCGCCGGCCTGCTGCTCAAAGGTATGGCACTCTACGGCCGGTTATTTTCCCAAGTCGCCAGCATGACACTGGAGTTGCTATCTCGGCTGGACGAAAAAATCGCCGGGGTCGCCGCAGCAAACGTCCCGCCGCCAGGTTTACCCAATGGCAGTATCGAAAAGATCGAGGACGCGCTTACCACCCTCGGCAAAGTGCTGAGCGAACTTGGCCACTCGGAAGAAGGCCTACTTTGCACCCGGTGGTCAGTCGCGCTTGCTCCCGGATATGCCTTGGGACATTGGAATCTGGCGTTGGCGCTACTCGCCCAGGGAAACTATCAAGAGGGCTGGGAGGAATATGAATGGCGCTGGCGCTGGCCGGATTTTCCAGAACCTCGACGCCTGCTGCCGGCAGCCCCATGGCAAGGCGAGGCACTGGCTGGGAAACGCATTCTGGTATGGGCGGAGCAAGGGCAAGGTGATACCATCCAGTTCTCGCCCCTGCTGCACCGGCTAGTGAGCGAAGCCGCCGAAGTCATCCTGGAAGTCCCGCCCTCCTTGGTTCGTCTGCTTGCTCACGCCTATCCCAACATTAAGGTCATCAGCCGCCCGGACAATCCCCATCAGGTTCTGCTAGAGTCACTACCCGATTTTACGGTGCCGCTGATGAGTCTGCCGGCGCGGCTGGGGCTAATACCAGAGATGTTGCCGCTAGCAACCAACTATATCTCCCCGCTCGCCGCGGACGAAGTCGTATGGCAAACACGCATCCAAGACAGCAGCAAACTCAATATCGGCGTAGTGTGGGCTGGCCGTCCTGCTTACAGTGCCGACGCCAAGCGCTCCATGGGGTTTGCCAATCTACAGCCATTGTTCGACATCGCCACCGTCAATTGGTATTCGTTGCAAGTCGGCCTCAGTCAGGGCGACCCTAGTAAGGCAGGTGTCGATGTGGTCGAACTGCATCCATACCTGAACGATTTTGCCGATACCGCAGCCGCTATCGCAAGACTTGACCTGGTTATCACGGTGGACACCGCAACAGCCCATCTGACCGGAGCCATGGGCAAGCAAATCTGGCTGCTGTTACCTCATGTCCCAGAATGGCGCTGGTACAACAACAAAATTGCCTTGTGCTGGTATCCTGGCTTACGCATTTTCCGGCAAAAGGCGATAGGTGACTGGGTAGGATTAATCAAAGAGGTGCGCGCCGAGATTGAGGTGCGGGCACAACAGCAGTAAAACTAACTGGCGGAGAGGTGTCTTTCACATTAAACCACTCAACGCCTTATTTTATGCGGACTTAAATAAATCAATAATCCGTACTTACCACGTTTTTTACCACGGAAACCGTAGCGATACCCCGCCAATCTGGCAATTAATCTTCAAAGCCGAGGATCACGGATCGGCTGGTGCACCTGCACCCATCCTCATACCCAGGCAATACATATTTGCCGTTAATACACATCCCCTCGCTTAACTTGTAACGCTTCCCGTCTACTGCAATATGTGCAGCATTCTGCCCCGTTGGTTTTCTTGGATTCACTTCACACGGTGCGCCAGAGTGCATCCATATTGCCTCGGTGAGGCCCAATTTCATGCAGCGCGTGTTATCAATGACTGCTTTGGCCTTGGAGCATATAAATCGTGTTATCTGTTCGGCACGGCTCTTGGTCATTCCCTCGATATTCATCTCAATAATGGCGCTGTACATCAAACCTATTGCATATCCTGCTGTCACTGCGCGCACGGCTACATCATAAATTTGGTTAAAGTATTCCGGTGGCACATCTTCAAGCAGTTCAATATTTTTCCTAATGTCGGCTTTTACAGCCTCGGTTACTAGATAGTGTCGTCACAAGATATTTGCCCACAAGGCGATGCAACGAATGTGGACGGCTGCAAGGAATGACGAAGTACATTTCGCGTAGCGCGTCGCAATTCCTCGCCACCGCTTGAGATGCAAAAA